>Ga0116229_10001036_pt1 | contig 41992 bp, 42 predicted proteins | sample S1TSphgellanicum_3_FD_87313 | JGI IMG/M metagenome (GOLD analysis project Ga0116229, IMG submission 87313) | Host-associated microbial communities from peat moss isolated from Minnesota, USA - S1T2_Fc - Sphagnum magellanicum MG | ecosystem: Host-associated > Plants > Peat moss > Unclassified...
AGTAGATGGGAAGAGGTCTGCTGATCTTAGTGGTATGAGGATCAGTCCATTGGGTAGCAATAGCGAGTCTTGGAGTCATGTTGCTTCATGTTGGAAGTCTCCCAACTTATGTGGATCTGAGAGTCTTCGAGTCGTGGGTGATCAGCAAATGCAGAGTATAGTAAGGTTGTGTTACTGCAATCTGTAGAGATCAGGGTCAGAGACTCCATGGACCCAGAGCATATTGAGAACTTTGATCTGACGGGTTCAACGTTGTAAGGTGTCTGATCTGGATGACAAATGTTGTAGCAAAGAAGTTTACATTTTGTCGTGTTACTTGCAAATAAAACTTCAGAGTTCAGGCTTTAGTGATCAGCTCTGCCGAATTTGTGTGAATGTGAACTGTGTCTATGAATGATCAGTGTGTGTGTAGGGTCTTGCACCCTCGCTTTTGGTATCAGGGCTGCTGATGGTATGTAAGTGTAAGCTGTGTACGTTGCAAAGATCAGTAGGCGTCTGCAGGCGAATTCTTGTACAAAGACAGGGAAGAGAAGAATAAAGCTTGTGGTCTGCTGCAGAAACTCATATTCCAAATGTGCATGGAACCAGCGAGTTGTTAGGATGTTTGTTTGGTATATCTCCCCTCTCGTTTTTGGTGACACCACCTCCTTCCACCAACGCAAGGGCAAAGGACCCATGAATGGTTCATTATGTCTTCTCATGGAATTAGCAAATGTTGTAGATGTTTAAGCTTGAATAGTGAACAATCATGCTTCCCTCTCACAGTGCCCACCAGTGATTTTTTTTCTGGCAATTTGTTGCCAGGAGGCAATTACTAAAAGTGCCTTATGACATGCACTTTGAGTTTTTCAGACTTTTCTATTTTAAAATCGTCTAAAAGCCCCCCCTCTATCCACTTGTTGTGGCCTTATCAACTCCAATCAATAACCCTAATCGCCTGTAGCTAGTGGTCGCTACTTTGTGCCATCGCCATTAGCATAGAACGCAAAGGTTGATATTGCCATGTTTACAAACCCCCCACCATTGGATGTGCCAATCCCATAGCCCAAAAAAGGATTGGATCGTCAATCTTACCGTTGAATAGAATGAAGATTGCCATACAACCACTCTTGATAAGACAACCATTGCCAATCCCCATTTTTCAACATACCTAAAATCACCAAGGGTGATCCATTGATCAATGTGATATGCATTGTTGGATGGGGTCGACCATCATTTGTACATGCTTTCATTTTTACCCCCACACTTAAAAGTTGTTTGTTGCCAAGGGTTTAGTGCTAAGGTTTATGTTCGTCATGTTTTGTGTGCGTAGATCCTTTTTTTGTTGTCTTCGTGGTGGCATTGGTTTAAGGTTAATTTAATTTGTTATTCATTGGCAACTTGACCATAATGAGGAGCTCCATGAACCACAGTTGCCGGTCTATTCCTTATTGTGTTTAATGGACATTTGAAGTTCGCATGAAATGGCTTATAATTAAGGAACATAAATCAAATTGCACTAGACAATGGACATACTTCAATGAGGTTTTACACTTCCTTTATCCTTTTTCATTTTGTCATGTTTGTTGTGTGTTTGTGTTGCATTGGGGTTGTGCAAACATTATAAGGTTTGTTAAAATGATGGCTCCTCCTTTTCAAGTGCCAAAACATTTTAAATTCAATTCTTTTTCGCCCCATGTTGGATCTAACTCTTGGCTACAATATTTTAATAGCATTCTAAGTTTTAGGTCAAATAGTAATCCTAATAGCAAGAAAGCTGGAAAAAAACCCATAGAACTTCTTGAACTTCTTGACGTACCTATTGATAAAAAAACCCATGAAATTTTATGAAAAATCTCGTGTGTTTTAGAATATGTGGGTTTGTCATTGTTTGTGGGCAGAATCGATCATTGGGGATGATGGATTGGTCTCTCAAGTTCGGTGCACTATATGTAGCAAGATTGAAGGAAAGCCAAAGCTATTGGCTCCCAAGCTTGATAGATTGCAAAAACATTATGGTCGTTGAAAGGCGATTGTACTTAATTGGGGTGTGGGTGTTGGGGAATGGTATTATTGTTAGGATTTTGCACATTGCAAGAATAAGAAGGCATTTGTTGGGCAAAATTTAGAATCTATCATGACCCTAGTACATTCAAAAATTCATTTGGGTGTTTGAAAAAAATTTATTTAGTTTGCCAGTATCCTACACATTCTCATGCATAGAAGGCCAATGTTGGAATATGAGTTGTTGAGGGAGTTTTTTTTGTGGTTGAAAATCAAGAACACCTCATTGAAGCATTGGTCAAATAGTAGTGGTTGGCAAATTGCAAACACTATGCATGATTTTATCCTCTAAAAGGCAATGTATGTTATTTCAAAGGTTAACTATGTTGTTGTTAGTGTAAATGAAGTTACCATAGTTAATGTTTAACAATGGATCAATATCCATGCATATGCAATGAAAAATTGCAAACATGTTCCAATTTTATTAACCCTTGAAAAGGTTGAGGTGGGAGCAACTTTAGGCAACATTTAGGCTATCATTTTGAATGCCATGGGCAAGTATGGGAGTCTTAGCAATGAAGCCATGGTCTCCAAGTGGAGTTGCCTTGGATGTGATGGTGATTATGTGTTTTAAGGTTTGAAATTGGGGTGATTACACAAACACAAGAGCAAACTACCCCTTATCTTATTGGTGTGCATTGTGTGGCATATTGAACCAATTTGGTTGTTTTGGTGTTGAGTAAATTGTCCTTGGTTGTGCACATTGAAAGTATGTTATAATCTTTGTATGTTTTTCTTTCTCATAGTCCAAAAAAAATGTTGGAGTTTGTGAACCTTGCTAGGATATTGGAGACTAAAGGCTTGAAGTTGTTACGGAACATTAAAGCCTATTGGATATCAATGTTTAGCCCATTGAAGCAACTGTTAGGGGAATACAAATCGTTGGTTGTCAAGATGTACATAGATGCACCAAAAAACAAAACTATTCAAAAAAATTTGGATTTTCTATGTGATTTAGAATTAGTCCTAGGTCCACCATGCATCCTTCCAATGTTGGAAGCAGTGCACACATTGATCAAGTATGCTCAAAGGTGGGATGTATTTATTTGTGAATTCCTTGATGTAATGAGATCAACAAAAGTTAAGTTATATCGACTTTATGTCAATCCTTTCTATAACCATGATGATTCCACTTTCAATGAATTCACAGTTGTATGTGAACATCATAATGAATTGTTACCATTCACAAAGGGCTTCACATGAACCCCTTATTGATTTGTATATACCGCCATTATATTTAGCATTCAACATTGTTGGCCAAAAATATGGTCTCCATCACCATGGAGGTTCTGTTGGTGTTTATGTTCATATGAATCTAATTTACAAAACTGCCATGTTTGAAACAATGAAGGATACATGTTCAGAGGTTGTTTCAAATTCGTATTTTAAGCTATTTCATAGGTTTCTTGACATAAAAATCATGGCAGCTCTTGGCATGGTGTACCCCCAATATTAATTACGTGAGGAAACATTTAAATTTTTTTTCCCACATCTGGATCAAATTAAATCTGGATTCAAGGCAACTTGATGTGCAAACTTTTCATTTCAAATTCATCGTGAGTCATAATGTTGAAGTAATGATGTGTGAATCAATAGATATGAACCCTATTACTCAAATGTGGTTGAAGATGGGTGCAGTCACAATCACATGAACCAAAAGCACATTAAACAATTGTCAAAATTCAATAAAAATTATAATATTATTAGATATATTTTTGTGATGCCATTTTAATATCATGTTAATCATGGAAAGTTATGCTAAATTATTAATATAAGTGTTGAAGAATTCAAAATAAAAACTCAAAAAAAACTATTTTGAATTTGATTTTAATAAAAGACCTTTGAATTTGAACAACAGTTGCATCAAAAACAATCAATTTTATAAATTACTAAGTTAAAAACTCTCTTTATAAAAAAAAATTGATAAAAAAAAATTGAGATGATATAAATTGATTATCCACATTAAAAATGCACTCACAATTTGGAAGTTATGAAATTTAAAAGTTACATTCTTATTGGTGGAAAAGTTGAAATCAGCCCCAAGGACTTTACGTTACAAGTCAAGGCTAAACTAGAAAAAATCTTTTCAATCTGCCCCAAGTTACTAATAAATGCTGAACTTTATGAGCTTGTATTGGCCCCAAGGCTGGAAAAAGGATACCATCGAATTTGGGAGTTTATTTTCCACTTGCAACCCTTGGGGCCAATGTTCCAGCATTTATTAATATCCTGACATCAATGTTCTAGCATTTACATATTAGTAACCTGGGGCCAAACAACAACAAGCCAAAAATGCTCAAAGTTGGCCCCAAGTTTTTTTTTGCCCTGACTCCTAGTGTAAAGGGGGCCTTATTGTGTTTCATATTAGTCGGTTCGAGGGTAGGTGCCCTCACACTTTTTTCTCTTTTGGTTTTCTTTTGAAGGGGCCATATTGACTGGCCCATCACCAATGTCTTTGGAACATAGGGCACTCCCCCAATAGAAGCACGGCCTCAAATTAAGGCCAGAACCACATGACCTTATGGTCAGGTGTGGTCACAACTGCACGAAAGCTGATTCACGGAGATAATTGGGGCTACCTTTGTAACTACCACATGAGATGGTGTTTGTAGGAAAGCGGCGTTTCTAGGATTTTTCTCGTTTGTCCTCACCTTTGCCGCAAGCTTCCATTCACTTTTGTGATAAGATGGAGGAAAGCCGCCGTTTGTACGATTTGTTTTTTGGTCCTCGCTTCTTCACCACTTTCCCGCAAGCTTCCATTCATTTTTGTGCGGTGGAGGCTAGGACAGCCGCGTTTGTAGGATTTGTTTTTCTTGTCCTCACTTCACCTTTGCCTCAAGCTTCCATTCTTTTTTCTTTTTTTTGTGTGATGAGGCATTTTAAATAGATTTCTTATCTGATGTTGATAATACTTTTCTTGTGTGACCCCGTGACCAATTTATCAGTTTTCTTCCTTGAGGTAACTGTCGGTTGTGTGGCTATTAATAAGAATAGTGCAAAAAAAACCAGTGGACCAATGAAGGTTTGTGATTTCACAGGGAAAGTTCTGATCCATGCCTCTCACTCCCGCTGCCGGTAGTGTGGTATGGCCCTAAGAAAATCTAACAAGAACATTCATGAAGTTACAACATACTTCACTCTTGACAGACTTGTGTAATATCAGCTTCGATCAATGGACCCGCTGTAGTTCGAAAGGAATCGCGTAAATAAATTACAAATCGATATGAACAATCGCCATGTGTTGAGCTTGAGATCCACCGAAAGGTACCCGGCTGGACATTGAAAGCGCCAATCAAATATTTTCTGTCTCCTCTACATTTGCCTGCACATTCACGTCGGTAAGCCACAAATTCAAACATGTGATTGACCTTGAGATCCACCAAAAGTACCTGGCGATCGGAAAACCGAGTCTAATGTACACATGTGCCGCGCACATTCACGTCGGTAATTTAACCACAAGTCGGGAAGTGACAAATTCAAGCGAGTATTGTGGACTCGTCAATATCAGTCAACTCGTCCCAGGAGCAAAACAATTAGACGAACTTGACTGCCAGCATGAACAACTTATGGTCCAAACAAGCAACCTCATCGTCGATCATTCCAGGTTCAACCAATTCGACGAACATGATCAATGCCAGCAACAACTCATGATCCGAACAAGCAACAGCGCCGGTTATTGATAATACCTCTTCGGCCATGGACTATTATTAGAGAGCAGATTGATCTTGAACAGTCTTCAAATTGATAGGATCCTTGAAAGATCGATACAGTACGAACCCTGCACACCAACATCATGGCGCCAACTTCCACCTTCTCGCTCCTCCTGCTCATCACTCTCGTTCTCACTGATCTCTCGACTCTCACAGTCGCCGACGATAACTCGCAGGCATTACTCGACCCGCACAACGCCGCTCGGGCCGATGTGGGCGTCGCGCCACTCGTATGGAACACCACCCTGGAAAATTACGCTCTTACTTATTCCTCGAGCCAGATATACCAGTCCTTGACGCACCCTGGTGGCCGTATGGGGAGAATCTGTACGATGGGTCGGGGACGCGAGCTGGACTTCGCCTGAAGCCGCAATGGATTCATGGGTGAGTGAGAAAATCTACTATGATGAACCGACCAACACTTGTTCGGCGCCGGAAGGCGAGACGTGTTTACACTACACGCAGGTGGTGTGGTCGTCGACGGATCTGGGTTGCGCTTCGGTTCCGTGTGAGGATGGTTCAACATTCATCATGTGCAGCTACTACCCACCTGGAAACTGGGACGGAGAACGACCCTATTGACCATCGGCATCAACATACCATTATCGTCAATTGTCGGTATAGTGCTTAATTGTCGAATCATGAATCCTGGTATCTACTGAGTCCATATAAGATACTACATAGGCTGGAAGTGGTAGCAAGATTGCTTGGTACTTAATTTGTTGAATCTTGAATCCTGGAATCTTCTGAGTCCATATAAGATACTATATAGACTGGAAGTGGTAGCAGGATTGCTTGGTGCTTAATTTGTTGAATCATAAATCCTGGAATCTACTGAGTCCATGTAAGATACTACATAGACTGGAAGTGGTAGCAAGATTGCTTGGTGGGAAGGTCATGATCGTCCAAGGTCCTGCAAAAACTAATAATCACATCAACGCTTGAAATAAGCTGGAGCTCTAATTTTGACTAGGCTCAAATGGATTGACGGGTATAGAATATGATCAGCGTGCTATAATAACTTCAGTTGTGAGTCTTTTGTTTTGGGGCGGAATCCTATGCCTCATGTTTACGCCCCTAGGGCTGCATCATGTAAATTCATCACGGTTTCATGCGGGCATGATGATAAATACTAGTATGGTTTGTCCCGTTGAGCACGTATTGTACCCTGACTTTACAAAGTGTATGCATTTTTTAGCAATAAAATAGCGTCAAATCAACAGATGAGTTACATCTTTCTGCTTGAGCTACGTATGTATGCATTTTGGAGGAGTAAAATTTATGAAGAAAATCATAAATTATAGACACCCCCGAAGTGCCAAGAATTTTACAATGTTTTGAGTTTGATGATCTAAACTTATTAATAGTTGATCTATTTCTTATATGTCTTCTGGTTTCTGAAATTGTGGATTTTTCTTTTGTGATTTTCTGAATTTGCGAATTTTTTTACCATGAGTTTTTTTCTGGTGTTTTTCTTGATTTTCTTTCCTCATATCTGAATTTCTGATTTTTCATCTTTCATGATGGATAACACTCGTGAATCTCAGCATCCTTGTGTGATCTCAGTTTCAACATGCAATAGAAGTTCCATCTTATTTTCCTCATTATTTAGAATTCCATAATGATTTACATTGGAATGGTGTAACCTTCTTTAGCCTAAAGTCTGAAATCCAAACTTGCCTTGACATTTAGGATTTTTGTTGAATTTTCAGTGACAAAAACTACTCCAAATTCAGTATCTCGGGGTTTATGTATAAGACTACAGTTGGGTCCTCCCTCACCAGTGATGCCACTTGAAGTTGCATCCTGAGGACCTTTGATGGCATGCAATAAACTTGCTCTCCCTCTCCAAGTGTAAGTTGTTCCTTTGTACATTCATCATCCTTGCCTTTGATGTAGCAAGCACGAATTTTTTGTTCCCCCCTCCTTGTTCAGATAGATCATTTTATTAGACATTAGGGGGGCTCGAGGTTCACTTATTTCGTTCAGACAATCGATTATTTAAAGTCCGATTATCGTCCTGATTATGTAATCGTCCAGGGTGAAGGTCCGAACACCCCACAATGGCGGAAGAATCCCACAAACCCAAAAAAAATTCCAGCTCCACCCGCAAAACCATCTAAATTCAGATACTTTTGCTGCAGCTCAAACTTTCTATGTGCTTTGCAGACAATTAGGGTTCGTAAATGGTACAGTGTGGGAGAAAATTTCCTTTGATGGGTTGACTCGTTTTTGAGGAATTCTTGAAGGTATTTGTCGTCGCCGAAGAATTCCACAAACCCCAATTCTTTCCAGCTCCACCCACAAAAAACCATCTCAATTCAGATCCTTTTGCTGCAGCTCAAGCTTTCTAAGTGCGTTGCAGGCAATTAGGGTTTGTATGGTACAGTGAGGAAAGGCGAGGAGGAGGAGGAGGAGGAGCGTGCTGAGAGTTCTGGACTTCGACAACTAGCCACCATCATGCACACAATCAATAATCTAGTAAGCAAAGAATACGCCATGTGTTCTTTTTAGGGTTTTTCATGACTTCTTCTTCTTCCTCCTCTTCCTCTTGCTGCTCTCTGAGGTTTTCCCAGTAGTCTTTGTCTCTTACTGATAGAAGAAGCCATGGGGGCGAAAAAACTCTTACTTAGGTTGCAGGAAGGAGCATGGCGCTCATGGTGCAATCCATGCTTCACCAAAGACGAAGAGGAAGCTTCTTGCAATGTTGGGTTTTCTTTCTTTCCTTCTTTCTTCACCCACTTCACCATCCAGTCCCCATGTCATAGGTTTTAGGAGCATTCATGCTGGTCTGCAAGTGTTGCAGGATTTTATTTTTTTTATTTGCATTTCTAGAGGACTGACAGCAAGAAATTTCTGTGTTTGGAATTTTGTGGTTTGTTTGTGACAATTGAGCAAGCAACTCAATAGATATACTCACTCTTAAGAAATCCATCTCTTACTGATGGATGGGGTTACAGTACTGCATCCTGGGGAGGTATGTAATGTATATTGCCTCCAGGGAAAAGCAAGCAGGTGTGACAAAAGTACGGAATTCAAGAGCATGGCAAGGGGTTGCTCTATCTATAATGACACCAGACATGGCGTCTTCTTATCCATTGTTATATTTGTGGTGCAGCATCCATAGGCGGAGGACATGTTTGTAACTATGCAAGTGAAGGTGTTGCCGGCTCTGTGGCAACAGCAGAGAGAATGTTGCCACCACAAACCAAAAGGTCTCTGGTTCCTGAGTCACCACCACCTTCTCCACAAAACCTCTTTCTACTCCATGATTTTGTTTACAACAGGTGCATGCCCACCCACTACTCAGCTGGCCCACCATTTCCTTACCTGCATCATCAGCAAATTGTTTAAGTTTTTTTCCATTCATTTTTCTGGTCTTTGTGCCACTTTTCTAGACACTAAATCACTTTCCTCTTTTTCCACCTTGGTCTTTATACTTCTCCATTTAGTTTGTTATATTCTTCTATGATCATCCATCCTCCCTCTGATTGATTTGCTCATTCCTGGAATTGGGTGCAAGCACAGTCAAAGGCTAGTTGTTTTGACTGGAGCTGGTGCAAGCACCGAGTGCGGCATTCCTGATTACAGAAGGTCTACTACTTGCTCTCTCTCTCTCTCTCTCAACTTTTTCTTTTCCCTCTTCATTAGAAACCTGAATGATCTGACAAGTTCTGCTTCATACAGTTCAAAAGAGACCAGAGCTATTGAAACAGAAACTATGAACCATTCTTACAGGGAAGGATATGTGGGGTCTGGAAGGAGGGTTTCAGTCCACATGGAGCTTACAGCAGTGGGTTCAAACCCATAACCCACCAGGTAAAAATAAAATCTCTTGGATGTATCTGACTGAATGTCTTGTGAGCATGTTTGTTATTCAGAGTGTTGCTCTTAAATGCTTGCCTGTTGAGAAACGCCCATGCATGCAGCAACTAGAGGTGCTGTGAATTGTGTTTTTTGACTGCTTTAGTATTGAAGATGATTAGCCTGAGCTCCACTAAACTTCACTGCTGGTAGAAAATTTGCACAGAGGTATGTGTTGTCTTGCATACCAAGGAGAATGATCCGTAGACGTGTTGCCAAGTTAACAGTTTTGGGTTGGCAGGATTTTGTGAGCTCGGAGGGAAGTCGCCGTCGGTATTGGGCTCGTAGTTATGCTGGCTGGAGACGTTTCATTGGAGCACAACCCGGCCCAACATACAATTCTCTTGCAAAGCTTGAGGCAAGGGGTTGGGTGATGGGCATGATTACTCAAAATGTTGATCGGTAGGTAGTCCCACCCATCTCCTTACTGGTGTGTTCAATGGACTTTCTTGTTATGGAGATTCTGTTACAGTTTTGTGCCGCATGCTGGTTTGATGGATGTTGAAGAGTGAAGACTAGTTCCAACTTTCAAGGCAATATCTGATTGGACTCCAATATGTGGGATATGTACCTGCTATGTAGCCTTCACTATCGAGCTGGTAGTAATCCCATTGAGCTTCATGGGACAACTCATCGCGTTATCTGTTTGGACTGTGGAGATCTAAGTGACCGATATGTGTTTCAAGATAGAGTAAAAGCCCTCAATCCAGAGGTATTGTTTTTACTTATGACCAATGTGGTGTATTTTTCTATTGTGTTCTTGTAAATTCAACCCTGGTTTTCTCTGCCCAGAAAAAAAAACTTCAGCAGATTTACAAGCTTGCTTGCATCTACAAGATATTTTGAGGTAGGTTTCTGTTGGGTATTATTTGGTATAGCATTTATGTATAACAACTGATCTAACCAAAGACTCTCCTGATTTTTGTGGAAATTACAGTGGGCAAGGGCTGTTGAGGTTTTGGAGAAGGGAGACGTAGGCTCAGATGCCAGCTTTGGCATGCAGCAACGGCCTGATGGTGACCTGGAAATTGATGACAAGTTTTTGCAGAAGGAGAATTTCAACATCCCTGCTTGTCAAAGATGCAGTGGTGTTCTAAAACCTGATGTAATGTGCTGCTTATTGTTCTTCCACTGATTCTTGCTCTGCCTTCATTTGATTATGTCAACATTTATGTGCAGTATGTCCAGCAGACTTGAGAATTGTGCAGCAGAATTTTGTGCATTAAGATCAGCAAATTGGTTTTGTGCAGGTTGTCTTTTTTGGTGACAACGTTCCCAAAGCACGGGTGGATTCTTGTTTGGCAATGATCCATGGAGCTGATTCTTTGTTGGTGGTGGGTTCGTCACTCATGACTATGTCTGCTTTTCGCCTCGTCAGGTATAAGACATTGGTGGCCTATGAATTTTTTGGGCATGTGTGAAATGGCTCCTCCTGCTTTATTGTGTTTTTCCTTTCTCTGTATTGTTTATTGTCAAGGTTAGTGGTTGTCTAACTTCTCTTGTATGTTTTTTTGAAGTTCAATTTTATGGTTGCAATCATTGTGTCAGGGCTGCACTTGAGAAGGGTGCACCTGTCGCTATTGTGAACATAGGCCCAACCCGAGCTGACGACATTGCTACATTGAAAATTGAAGCACAATCTGGAGAGGTAGTAAACCTTATTACCAATTACATGCATCTCACTGTTACAGGATTTATTGCATGGATAGACCTACCTTGTTTCCTTAATTGGTTTGAAGTTTAACCAATTTGTGGGTTGCAGAGTTGGAATTGAAGGTATGGCTTCTGACTTGGGTGAATGGTGGGTAACTTGTAGATACTGCCACGGGTACTTGACCTAGGCTCCTTCAACATTTCATCCTCATAGTTGAGATCTGCCTTTGCTCATGCATTTAGACAAAACACTGTCACTCCCAGTAGGTTGCTCAGAACATAAAAGTCTAGAGATAAAAAAGTCTAGTTAGAAAGGGAGAAACATAGGGAGAGAAGCCTGTGAATCTTCCCATGTTATATACTAAGACAACACTCAATTTTAAGTGTGCTTTACATAGCATGCCAGAAGAAAAGAATGATTTCTACTTGATGGGTGTTGCGAGAGAAGAATGATACTTTGTATCTAGAGATTCAACTTATTGCTGGAAGTGCAATTGGAATTAGACTGTACAATCAGCTTATTTTTAAAATTGAATTAGAACTTGAATTGGAGGTGTTGTCCTTTTTAAAACAGGTTTAGGTTCTCTTGATATATATACATATAAGTACACTTTCTTTTTCTTTCTTTTAAAGTAAAAGCATGAGCTTATTTTAGGCAATTAACTGACATAAGGTTGAAACACTAATATATTTTCATATGTTTCTTGAACCTTACAATATCAAAGCAAAATTTCCTGATTATTATTTTTTTTTTTTATCAAATGATTTCCACTTTCATTAACTTTAAAACATGAAATTTAATCTTCACTTATTGAAAACATCAATAAAATTTGTGTATCAATTACAACAAATATTTCATGAAGCGATATCAATGTGATAAAAAAGATTTAAATAAAATTAAACTTTTATTCAATGTGATGTGACCTTTTTGGATTCAAATATGTTTTGTTTTCACTTGGGAGGACAAAAACATTCAATTTCAACATGTGACAATTAAAAGGTGACGGTATGAAAAGGGTCCCAGTGTGAAATTGTCAAGTTCGGGACCATCCAATAAACTATGCAAAAACCAGCTCCCATGTCTTACCACTTGAATTTTTTATTTCCAAAAAATTACATACCTCCTTCTTACCTTTGTGCCTTTTAACACTCTTCATACATCAAACACATGTACCACATCATAAGGCAAAATGAACAAACCTTCATATCACTTCATTACATATGGTGAAATGGTCTAGGAGATGTCTGTGTGTGTAAAACCAAGGAACAACTATACATAAAGTGTTGAATAGTCCCTTACTTTGGGAATGTTTTGATGAATTCTAGCCCTTCAAACTCAGCACGCTCAATAACATGGATCCAATATCTTTGCTTGGAAAGCAACACAAAACAATTTGGTTCCCAAATTCCTCTTCCAACAACTCATTCACCACAACACAAAACAATTTGGTTCCCAAATTCCTCTTCCAAGAACACATTAGCCACAACACAAAAGCAATTTGGTTCCCACATTCCTCCTCCAAGAACTCATTCATCATATTTGAGAGCAATATATTTGAAATACCACATGATTTTCTCTCTTTCGCAGAACTTATAACAGATCTGCAATAAGCACTATATAATTTCCTGCAGCATAAGCAAAACCATGGAGCCACTATACCATTTCGAACAACACACCAAACCATGAAGTCACTATACAATCTCAAAACAGCACAACCAAACCATGGAGTCACTCTACAATTTCAAACAGCACAACTGAAATACAAAGTTGTATCCACAAGAGCAGTGTTAGTCAATAATGAATTTACCTGCTATTGTTGGTCACCCAACTTTCCTGAAACCAGAGCATCTTTGAGTTAGAACCAATAACATAACAAACCCCGAATGCAACATGAAATAGGTTGTGGATGTCTGATATATACACATATATATACACACATATATAGCCTTTGTAAAGAAAGCCAACATGGAATATTTGCTCTCAAATAGGACTGCTGCAGAAAAAACAGATGCAGCTGCTCATTGTGCTTCTTCTCTGAGTTTTGCAATGAGTTGCATTCACATAATGACAGCAATAAAGGGAAACAAGAAAGTTGTTCTTTTTTTTTCCCACCTAATCTGTTTGAAGCCACAAAAAGTTGGGATTGAGAGGGAACAGCAGCCACCTTCTCCCCTCATTCATATCCCATCCATCAACTAGCCAACAATTTTGAGGACATTTGTGAGCACAAACTAAGTGAAAAAGGGTCCCCCATTTGGAAAGGCTCTTTAGTTACAAATGGCTTCTACCCCAAACTTTATTTCTCTGAAAGGTGAATGTTACCCTCCATAGTCTCCATGCATGAATTTCTCCTCTGCATAGTATGTAGCAATTACAGTATTGCCTCCAAACTTGCGACCATGCAATGATGCCTTTGCCTTGGCAGCACCTTGCAAGTCTCCATACTCCACAAAAACCTGGCCCTCCCCCAATCATTTAATCTCTTTCTTAGTTTTAGATGGAGGTCAAATAAAAATACAAGCTTAACTCAACTGATACACTGGACAGATGGAGGAAGATAGCTGTCAAGGTTTTTCAAAATAGATCAAAATGGAAATGGCTGACAATCCTGAATGCCTAAAATGACCTCCACAGAATGCTTGATTGTGGAAACTGTACCATTCCAATGCCAGGAACCTCTTCACCATTTGGATTGGGTCGAGGGATGACCAAGTTTGTTATATTTCCTGTCCAAACCCAAAAGCAACCATGTTGGTTAGATAACTACTGAGTATGACTGGATATGTGGAATGGAGTGAGTTTGCACTACTTAGCAGATAGAATGAGATTCTCCATGGCCACCAGAGCCATCATTGGGGACTTTGACAAGTGCAGAAAATCACCATATCTGCCACACTCTTCCCTCATGTCTTCAACAATTTCTTCATACTCATTGTCTTCCTTCAATTCATTGGGAGATACAACCTGCACAACAGAAAAAAAGACACTAGCATGAAAAACATCCAACAACAACAACGACATTAAGAACTAAACTCTGATGGAAATTGAGGGTTCAACTCTGCCTGACTGGTTCAAAGAATGAAAAAGATCAAAGCCAGAATAACTTGAGAGCATCATCCCACAGAAAGTCTGCTCACTTGAATTGTGGCTCACTACTGACAAGTTAAAAGGCCCACTGGGTTGTGCATGAAAGGAGCTGCTGGTTCATTTCATACATCCACCTAAATGGTAATCCCAGCTCTTCTACTCCACAATGCAACCTGCCCATTCATGGACAAGCATGTGCTAAGAACCCACCTGGGAAAGACACACAACTTTTGTGGGCACCTCCATGAAAGGTGCAGCCCCCATGCCTGAAAGCATGCTCGGCATCATGCCACCTCCCAGACCCGCAAGCATCCCAGGAACACTCATTCCCATTGACCCTAAACCCATTGCATTTGCTCCAGTTGCCGACAAAGCAAGTTTCTGTATATCCAACACCAAGAGATTTGCTTATTCACAGTCCAGGGCCAACATGCCAGATAGGGATCAATCCATAAACTCCAGAAGCCCAATTTACAAATTCTCAAGTAGCTCACATAATCTACGAAAAGAACATGACAAAGTTGTCTTATTTGTGAACAAAAGTGGCTGTTGACTGAAAGGCAATCCATAAGTTGCCATAGGTTGCCTTCAGTGCTTACAAACCAGAAGTAAAGGAAAGGGTTGACATGCAGGTCTTTCAGAGAGGAGAGACCTGCAGGGCAATTTGTTGCTGGGCTTGGATGAGAACGTTAGCCTGATCAGGCTTGGGCTGCCCGCTGAACCCCATGAAGCTATAGATAAGTTAGCACAAAACCATAAATGACAGCATTCTGTGACTCAAATGCAATTGTGTCTCACAAAGGCTGAAATTTTACTTTTGACCACCAACCTGAGATGATCAGAGAGTGATATAATAGTAAAGAATCAACCAACTTCATAACATAGAGAACAGAAGGAGAGACATCAGAGAGGGCAGAAAATAGCTAATTCTAACACAGATATTCGATCATTTCACATGTCAAAGCAAAGAGAGAAAAGAAAAATCCTTGAGGAAACTAGACATCTTGTCTGAGTGTCATTCCCACCTTGCAGAGGCCCTGCGCACAGTCAATGTGCGATCACCCATTTTCAACCCATTAAGGGCTGCACAAGCAATATCCATCACAGAGGGATCCTGTCACAAATTTCATTTCATATCAGCAGCTAGAAGAACTAACTGCCATGATAGTACCATGGAATTTCAAACCAGACTTCAGCAGAACAAACAGAACATACTGGATAGTTTTCAATTTCAACTAAGGACCCGCAGACCAAAAATATGGAAAGACCACTAGAATCACACCTGGTAAACACAGAAACCATAGCCCTTGGAGTTCCCAGTGTCCCGATCCTTTACTAGATCAAATGCACGCAGAGGCCTGCATTACCAGATAGGCTCAAATGGAACTTTCAAAAATATCATGTCTCCAACTATACAATATAGGGCACCAGCAGGTTCCTAAATGTAAACACCACAGAATGTACAGGTGGGAAAGGCCAAGGTCCTCCTTTGAACCAGCAAGGATAGCTGATGGCCCCAAATCTGTCCATAGATTGATTTTTGGTCATGACTTAGTGACAGCCTCTAATTGGCTCAATGTACCTACAAAATACATCAAGTTGTTGCTTAACTCAGGCTCCTCAAATGAAATACCAGCTGAAGCAGCTTGACTCACCCAAATGAAGACAGTAGATCCATGATTTGCTCTTCACTGAGATAGTAGGGCAAACCCCCTACGAAAATGCGGTCAGGCCCATCAGCACCACCTGAGGCCCTGGATAACAGCAATTGCCATGTCAGAATATAATAGATGCATACCAAAAGAGAGCCAATAACACCAAAATGCCCTGAGAATTTCCAGAAGGTTGATTTCTGATCTGTTTTGGTTTCAGGAGCCTGCTGGAAGGCCCAACAAGAAAGGTCTATAGAAAAATGGGTTTGACAATGAACACTCAAATAATGATAGTGAGGATGCATGGAGTAGTAATTGACATGCACCCAGGTGTAAGCCCAACAGCTGCCAGGTTCAAATGACCACTCGGTTGACTTGGCCCTAGAGTGGCTGCCATTGAAGGGTTGTAGTCGCTAGGCCTTCTTACTCGAACTGAAATCCCCTGCAAAAGAGAAGAGAAATCCAGTAAGGATGATTCCATGCATGTAATTTTGCAGGTGGCTGTGAAGAACCCTCATGCTCAAGCTGGATGCCAGATAGTTCATCAGCCACTACCTTTTTCACATCCTATACCGTCAGTCTTGATCACAAACATGCCATCAATGGGACACATCAAAACTCTAGCATGTATGCTGAACATTTACCATGTTCACATAGCTCAAACCCTCCCAGAACCACCACAAAAATGTGCAGGTGACTACCAGTCATTTGCCCATTAGTAAAATGCTGAACAATTTTCCAAAGGTCAAGGGGAACAACCTGAACAACACATACGAAGTCCAGATACAAATACACTAACACTACTTAGGCACTCAGCAAGAAAGCAAGTACCTCATAAATGATACCATCAAGTGCCATGGCATTACTAGCTTCTTCCACTGTTCGCATTTCCACAAAAGCAAAACGTTTCTCCTGGTTTATGTACACATTGACAACTGCATCACCTGGGATAGAAAAACTAGATGTGAAGTCAGGCCTCAGAAATGTTGATGATCTCCAACTTCTGGATTGTTGTAAATCCAGTCATAACACCATATACAAGTTCTCACAGCACTTTCACCTATCAACTACAAACTAATTCTCAACACTTGAATTTCACAATTCCTATGCATGGATGCAGCACAGAAACAAGTAGAATGATGGTTCTTAGTTATTACCACCACCAAACACTGCCTGTTCTAAAAAACTAGTTCCTATGGCTAGAATAATCTTACAGCCAGCAGTCGCATCAATCACATGGATCAAGGATAAGATGTGTCTTGCAAATGTGATCCAATGACATTCAACAGTACCTGGACCAGCAGTGTTGGCTCCAACAGCAGCCATTACTTGGCTGAAAAATGTAGCAACTGATTGTTCATTAGCCATTGGAGGTAGGCCCCCAACATACACCCTTCGAGCATGTCTTGTTGCCTGCAATGAAATTAGCCTCAGTTTGATGCCATCACCTGGGAGAAAATCTCAGTGGTGCACCAATAAGGAAAAAAAATTAACATTGACTTGGTGGTGAAGGAAAGTACCTGGGTGCCCCCAGCAAAGGGAAACATTGATGGAAAAACACCAGGCATGGGATTGCCCATGCCAGGGATTTGACCTGAAGAAGGGAAATGGAGTTAAACAGGGGAAATGAAGCACCACTTATAATGGGGGCACCTACATGCATGCCCTCAGTACTAATTCTCCACCTGACTCAACAATTCATGGCAATGGACAGGACCTGAAAGCAATTTTTTTGGACATTCCTCCTATTAAGGTAAAATTTGCTCTAAGGCTGGTTAACACCTTCAATTTATTCATCTTTCTGAAACAAGAATTGACAATTGTCATAGATGACAATGTACCTAGAGGTGAGAAGCCAGTTCCAGGACCTGCCGCTGATGATGGCAGTCCCCCTGCGTGCGGGTTGAGCATTGAACCTATTCTCATGCATAGTCAGCCAGTGTGCCAAATCCAGAAGCCCATTTTCTTGCTGACTAACAGGGATCCACTGGAAGCTCTAAGGAGTATGCATGTTTCCAAAGCACCCAGGCCCTACAGTCGCATAACACCTTGTGCAGAAGTACTTTCTGGTGTTGACAGCTAGTGTAGGCCAAAGTTCCTGTTACAGGAATAAAAAAACAAATATCTCCGGAAAGAAGAGAGGCATGCTGCACCACTAAAGGGAAGGGATGCCACACTCCCACGTTGTACAAACAGGCCTTCGCAGACACGTTCGTTGAGAGGCACAGATGACATGAGGCTTGTAGTGATGCCATTCCGCAACCACAAAGAAAATAATCACACAGACACAAACCAAGACACATCCAAAAGAAACACACAAACCAGCAAACAGCAATCCTCAGTGTCCACCCTTGATGATGCAACAATATCCATAAGTGTAAAATTCAGCTCGAATCTTACCTCCAACATGCTCAATACTCTATGTTTGCAACAAATCCTAATCTCTTGGTCCCTCAGCAACTGAGGTACTTGTCTCCTCTGGCACACAAAAGCTATCAGAGTTAACTCTGAGAATGAATACATTCTGGAAGCATGCCTGTTCATAGGTTGGCAGTGACATGCAGCCATCTGCACTATTTCCTTGGCCTTATTAGTGGCAGGCTACTGATCCAGTTGGATGACTAGTAGTATTAGCTTTACTTGTAAGGCAGATCCGTTGGGAATGTTGAAGAACTCCACAACAAAACCAAAAAATCTACTCCATTCAATTATGATGGAAATTTCAGAGCATATATGCAGGAAGGACATTTCCTTGAGACATACATGAAATGTTGCCAAAGTGAACTGTTGGGGGATCACCACAAGAACATTCAATAACAGGAGCATCTAAGAGAAGCTAATGACCAGATAATAAACAGCATTTCCATCTTCTAAACTATGCTATAGAGCATCCAAATATTACTCACCTGATACTGCCCCTGCTGTAACAGCATTAGCACCCGGGGGTGCCATATCAAAACCACTGGTACGCTTGCTGATCAAGATCAACACAACATAACAACAAAATACATTTCTCAGCCATGTCCACAACCATGAGCTTCTTTAGACAAAAATGGATACTGCAATTGTGAAGTATACTCTGCAAACTGACTGTAATTTGTGTTATTGTAGTAATCCAACATTGACTCAAAGAATCAGAGTCAGAGTTGTTGGTCCAGACCCAGTTCTGGCCCTCTATTGGAAGCAAGAGGCTATCAGTCACACTAGCTTTGGCTGGGGTCTATTGTACTATAAATGTGGGTCCACACATAATTTTTACTTTTCATTGAAAGAGCATTGTTTTGCAATAAATCACCAGACATAAAATACAATCTCTGAAAAAACTAGACACGTCTCAGTAATGTACCTTCGCCGATCCCTTGATGGTGACCGAGAACGTGAACGCCGATCCCGAGAAGGTGATGAGGATCGATGCCTGTGCTTTCGTTCTCGATCACGCTCATGCTCCTGTCGCCTACTGAGATACTCCGTGCCCACATATTAAAGTATAAGCAAGCAAATTATTTCTTATTGCAGAGAAATTCTACAATAACACTTTGCATTGTACTCTTGTGTCACTTCAGGCCAAACCACAACAAACATGACAAGAATGAGCGCATTCATCACCTTGTGAGTTTCATAAAGTATTGGCTTCACTATTGAATGGCAGTGACTAGATGCCATTATCCCCACTGACTTCATCAGTTCCGAGCAGTGGGTGTCAATAAGTGAAAAATAACCTGCTCAAAATTTCAGGCAAACAATTATGCAATAATCTGTACAGAGGTATCCTCACTCAAGCTGCAACAAGATTGTGAGGTATTCATTCCTTTTTAGCTTGCCCCTGTACAGGCAAACATCTAAACCTATGACCTAAAGAGGCCTAAACTTGATTAGAGGCAACCTGAACCTATCCTCAACAAAATGTAGTATCATGTATATACCAAAATATGTTGGACACCAGTTGGCACCATATGATTGCCCAGACCATAGCAATTATCACATTTCTGACCTGTCTCGATCAACCCTGTCTCCTCTGTCACTATCTTCACGGCGGCGTCGATCCCTCTCACCTCTGTCTCTATCACGGTCACGATCATCCCTCCGGTGCCGATCTCTATGTCCATGGCCACCTCCATCATCTCTGCCTCTGTCCTTGGTCTTCTCATCTTCCCGACCAGGGCGCTGCAAGAAAAGCATACATATTTATAGATAGATTAGATTCACTCACAGGATAAAAGCAATCAACTGCAAAATCAGCTAAAATCTACTTGCTTTAGGACAGGCTCTCACAGCTTGTCAATGTCAGGCTGCAAGGCAACTGGTCCTCAATCCCCTACTTATTGCTTGAGCTTGGAGTCTTTACTTGTACCAGATGATTTAGTCAGGGGACGTCAAGTATCATGATGCCTCTCCGATGTTTTGAGAAACATGTGATGTGACAATTGCAAATGCTGCAGCAACAAGAATGACATCAAAGATGGCATCAGAATGCTGAATGCAGCTTTGAAACATAAACTCCACCTCATTTTGGCATGAATGGCACCAGTAGGGTTGTGAACCTGCTTGTGACATCCATAGGAGCATGCTGCAAAGTTCTGAAAGACATGACACCATTCTAGCTCATCACCTGCTCATAAAACTGTGAACTATTGAACCCTAGAATACTCTCAGCATTCATAAGTTGATCCCAAAAGTCATCATAAGATAACTGCAAATCCAACTAGAGAGCCAGAACTGCAACTAGACCTGCTGTGATTTTCTGATATTCTCTTGTTTTTCCAAACATCTCAAACCCCTAGACACAAACCATCCCAAACTGTCCCCTCTCTAACCTCATCTCCTTCTTCTATGGCCACAGGTCCAAAGAACATGTAGATCCATAACAAAGGCATCTAAGTCATTATCTTACACAGGCCGTGTGACAAGATCCACTACTTTGCACATTACAATGGTTGCACATGGTAAAGGATCAGAAGTTGTTCGTTGTGGTTCATTCAAGAGCACATGTCTCTCTGGTCGAGTAAACATCGATTCAGTGCAACCGGACCTAGTTTCACAGGAACAGGCATGCGCAAGGGGGAAATGCAAACCCCCAGCCGAGGCCGACACTACAGAGAAGGAAATATGCCTGTCTTCATTGCAATCAGTGATTATAAAATCTGCAAACCCGGCACAATGCATGCCCTAGCCTATTCCTACGAAACAGGGGTTCCGAAAAAAACATGTCTCCGAAAACTGCTGACGCAGGAGGAAAAAAATACACTCATATAAAACGGGAGGAACGATAGGAAACAGCAAAACACACTGCAGAAACTCCTAACAACACTTGATTCCTTCCGAAGCTCAGTTTTCTAAAGTATCCTCAGTCCCTCAAGTCACAAAGAGTCTTTAGAGACAAAAGTAATCAGGCATCGGTATGCAGGAAAAGTGAGAATGAACGCGGCTCTTTGGTTTACGAACATGTAGTACGTACCTCTCTGTAACGATCGCCATTCTCCCTCCCGTCCCTCACATCTACGGGAGTTCCTTCTCGTCCACCGTCTTCTGAAACTCTTCGAGACGACCTGGAACGCGGCGGTGGCGAATCCCGCCAATCTGCAGCATATCTATCATCCTCTTCCCCTGCCATTCCCGTCCGTTTGCAGACCTCTCTCCCTCCCTCCGGTATTGTAACGTGCTTGTAGAGAAAACAGGAGACAACACCAACAACAAACGAGAGAGTACGCAGACAAGACCTTCCTCCTCCTCCCTCTTCCTTCCTTGTGTTCGTGCTTTAGTTCTTCGAAGCCACAAACCGCGAGTGGTCGCAGCTTACCGCATTTCCGGTTTAGGTCTGCATAGCCGCAAAACCGCGAGCCACAGCAGCTTACCACCTACGGCTCCGCGGCCTACCGGACGGCTGCTTTTGCTACTGGCTGTTTCTGAGGCGGCAATGTAGAACCCTCAGCAGAGAGGTCCTTAATTAAGTCCTCGTAAATCCTTAGGAATGAGGTCCTTGAATTTGGTCCTTCAAATGAACTCGTCAAGAAGGAGGTTCTTAATTTAGATGCTTATGAGAAGGGTCCTCAATTGTGCCCTTAGAATAGAGGTCCTTAATTTAAGTCCATGGAATAAATGTTCTTAATAGGGTATTTAGGATAAAGGTCATTAATTAAGTCTTTAGGAAATCCTTTGGAAAGAGGTCTTTAAGTAGGTCACTAAGAATCCTTAAGATAGAGGTCCTTAAAGTAGGTCCTTAGGAATTCTTAAGGGATTACTCGTATCCTATAGATTAAAGTTCTTGAGATTTTTATTTCATTCTTAAGTTATTGTTTCAACTCCTACATTGTTCAAGGGATTAAAAGACCATACAAATTTGTAGGGTGCATAATGTTCCTCATAGTCAAATTAGCATCATAAAAACTAAATATGTAATGTGTTTCCTCCAAATTAAGATATTTTAATTCATGTAAATATGCCAACAATCATCATCTTCAGAAGAAAAATGTGAAATAACTTGAGAACAATATCAAAAATTACCCTATTTAAATGTATGGTAAATCATACATTTTAATTAATTTTAGTTTAGTTAAATGAAATGTTCATTTATGATTTTAAAAAAAATCTCAATTTGATTGACATCCAAATGTTAAGTGTTTCAATTGCAAAATGTTAATTTTTGAAATTTTCTATTTGATTTTTTAATTCAATTTAATGTGAATGGGCTTTTTTCATATTTTCGGGTTTCTCCAAAGGAATATATGGAGTTTCATCTTTGGTGTCATAAGATTCCAAAACACACCCAAAAAATTTTAAAAACATGATTGAACATTGATATAATAATTTATGACAAAAGGTTTGACATGAAAGTAGACCAGCATGGGGTGCCAAAATGGAATAAAATAAAATATTATAACAAAATTTGTTAGCAACACAATTTTACAACTATTTTAACAATTTATTATTGTTGAGTTTTTTCCCTTTTTCATGTCAAGTTGGATGCCATGTAATTGACATGAATCAAGCAATACTACATTTTTATAAACTCACATTTAATGCCTCTAGACGATTTAACATTACATATTTCATAAATAAAATGACATTACATTTGTTCGTACACATACACATAATAAGATTTCAAAACATGAATGAATTTATATCAAGTCATCATTTTATCAATGGACATGCAAAAATATTTCAAAAAACTTAGGGTCAAAGAAAAGACAACCTAGTTTTTTCATTTCTTTTGTATTTTCACTTTAAGGCAATGTTATGTAACTTTTGGTGCCACTCCACCATTGTTCTCACACATTTGCACCTTTGTGTTGATAGCAAGAAAAATAAGTCAGATGCTAAAATGTTTCCTTCTTTTCTCACATTTTTTTCTAATTTCCTTTGTTTTTTCATTTCCTTACATTTATCTACTCCTTGATAAATTCTTTGCATCTATTTGCTTGATTGTATGTTGCTACAATTATTCCACGTCATTATGCTACCAATCTATAGTTGTGTTGCAATGACTGACTTGAATTTTTCTTTATGTATCATGCTCAAAATTGTTTTGATGTACAACCCTCCACACCATTTTTCTTGCAATTGTGATCGAACTTGATTTGTTGCAACATTCCATTCTTGCTCTTGATTTGTTGCAATTTTGCAACATTGTGTGTGCAACACCCTTTCCTTCCATTCCCTTTTATTAGTTATTTATTTCAAATTATGTTATAGTGGAAATTTGTCAAAGAGCATGCATGCTTGTTTATAACCTTTATTGCTTTGCTAATTTAGATGATTTTGAAGTTGGTGCAAACTAAGAAAGTTGAAAACATGAATCACTGCGATTTAAGAGGTGAACAACAAAATGTAAATCATGTTGAACAATGTGATCCTACATCAATTTAAATTAGTGAGTAAGCTTGGAATTTAAGTGACTAATCAAAAACATTAGGTAAACCTTCATTCCACTCCTTGGTTTTCTCATTTTTTCACTTAGTGCGTACAATAATCAAAGGTAAATTTATCACTTTCAAATGGCCAAATGCATTTTTTTGAAATTGCACTTTAAGCTCACATTCTTATTACAAAGCAAAACACAATATAAACTATTTGTGCATATTGAAATTACAAGTTCCTTCCACAATCTTCAACTTAGCTCAAGGAGAAAATTAGTTCATGTGTAATGAATTGTTTACAATTGAGTGTTCAATTGTTTCCCTTATCACTTTTGAAGCAATTTGAACAATGGATACAATTTTCAAAAATTTGATAACTTGGACAATTAGAAACAAGTTTAAACATGTTGCAAACTATTATGTAAGAAGTCATGAATTGGTGTGATCTACTTAGCATCCATGGTGCTATGGATGAAATAAGCATATATTGTAATCTTAAAATCTTCTTAATTTTTTGCAAAAAATTACTATTACCACAAGATTGATGGATACATTATTGTTTATATGTAGACCTTGTGGTAGATTATAACAAGTAGTTTCTTGACTTGATTACATGGTTACCTAACCTGGTGAATGATCCTCATATGATTTAAATCACAAAAATTTCATATTGTATCGTGATCTTTCATATTTTAACAAAAGTTGTCAAGAAGGAATGTCACCTTACATTTTTATTAATCAATGATATCTTTTGTTGAATTGGATTATGATTCTTCATAAAAAAGGCAACACATTTATGTTCTTTAAATGTTTTATAACAAAAAACATAAGTAAATCGCTTCATAGTTGAAAATGTGTTTAAAGTTTTGAAATTGACATTTTGAAAACTATTTGGTAAAATAAAACCACATATTACTTTAGTGTTTAACATGGTGATTTGTTGTGTTTTGTTACACAACTTGTTAATTGCTATAAATAAATAATATGGAAGCTATTATGTACAATTTGACAAGAGAAATTGAAATTGAACAATTTCAAAAATTATCTAAGCCTACACAACAAATGAAGTGAAAACATTATAGGCCCCTTAATTAAATGTAAATATCCATTGAAGCTAGTCCAAATGAATGGGAACCATGTCAAAATGTAACTTGAATTTTTATTAGGAGGCAATGTCATCTATTGTGACAAAAGTACATAATCAAATGTTTTCCATGAACCTTCAATGTTTTTGAAGATTTTGAAGATTATACATTTTGTCATCTTTTTGTTCTTTTATCATTATAAATAGAACCATATACAATTAGCCATGAGTATATGACCATTAATCCAAACATCCATGTTATATCCATCATTAGTCCCAAAAATTAGGTAGTTGTAAAGGTCATTTGCAATAATGTCTTCTATGACTATAGTCATATATACCACATGGAAGACATTTCCAATGGCAAAGATTTAATTTTAAAATATTTTTTATTAATGTTGTGTTTTCACATGGTAGCCTAGAATGAATGCAATATTTTATTAACCATTTATACGCTAACATGCAGCAATTTAAAATTTAAAAAATATTTTTCCTATCCAATTGTATGATGTCATGTGGTAATCAACTCTTAGTCAAATAAGGTTACTTGGAACATGTGCCCTAACCTACACATTCAAGCCCTGGGGGCCTAATCTAATCACCATAACTTAGGTTTTTAAAAAGGACCTAGCCTAGGTTAAACATATATTCCTAAGAACCTAGGTAGTATATAGGATAAGAATAAAAAAACTTGAACCCTCATTATTACAAAATGTGGGTGTAGTTCATTAATCTCTATTCGTTAGACCGATGAATTCATTGTTTTTTCACTAGGTCCCATTCACTATAACCAATGAATTCACTTATAATTTAATGAAATCACTTGACATATATGGACACTTTTTGTTGTAATGCCCCCACCTCCATTTTGAAAGCTCAAATCCTTAAGGATATGCATTACCACATTTTATTTGTAACAAACAAAATTATCACAAAAATATTAAAGATAATATTTTGAACCTAGGTTAACTTAAACCATTCTATGTTGATATAGGTTGCCCTACTAGGTTCACATAGGCCACCCTATGTTGACCTATGTTGCCCTAAGTTAATTTAAGCCACCCAATACTCTAACCTATGTTAACCTAGGCCTCCATATGTTATTTTAAGCAAACATAGGTCCCATTAGGTTAAATTTAAATAACTTAGTATAACTTAAGGTTACTAAAATGAAACTAGGTTATTTAGTTAAACTTTGTTATTTAGGTTGAATTTAGCCTAAACTTGGTTAAAGTAGTTATTTAAATTAAAGTTGGTTAAAATTAATTTAAATATTTTATTTAAATTAAATTTGATAAAACTTGGTTATACTTAATTAAATTTGATTAAAGTATGTTATTTAAGTTAAACTTGATTAAACTTGGTTAAATTTGACTAAAGTATGTTATTTATGTTAAACTTTGTGAAATTTGGTTAAACAATGTTATTTAGGTTAAACTTGGTGAAATTGGGTTAAATTTTACTAAATTTAGCTAAATTAGATAATTTAAATGTTAAATTTGGCTACACTTGATTAAAGTAATTTATTTAAATTAAAATTGGTTAAATTTGACTATTTAAGTTAAAGTTGGCTAAATTAAATTTTCAAAAATTATTTTGGGTATATTTGTTTAAATTTTGCTTAAATTGGCAAAATTAAGTTATTTTGTCTAAAATGGTATACATTTGGTTAATTGGTCAAAAAAAATATATAAAACATACATAAAAATACATTTTTATGTCACCATAAAATATTTTTAGGAGGTGACTAATTTGGTTACTATTATGACTAATAGGAGATATCAATCTATTAATGGATGAAAATAAATTTAAAAACCATCTAATCGATATGATGAAGTTTCCAATAGTTGCATCATAATTGTAAGAATGACCAAAATAGTTGAAAATTGATGTTATAGTTGTAAATAATCCCAATCTTAGTCGCAAATGATTACAAGTTGCATGTAGCCGCAAACGAAATGGTTACATTTTGATTAATTTCTATTAGTGTCACAAATAACATGACCTGGTTCTCCATAATACAACACAAAGATTGTTTGTACATTGACGTTGTTTCTTTTGTTTTGTGAAGGGCTTGAATTTTGTTTTATCAATTTGCATGGGATCATCTTTTGGCGAGGTTGCCAAAGGTTAAACTGACATTGCAAATGGAATTTTTTTTTGTGATGTCAGTGGTGCAAAACTCCTTTGTGTTGTCGATGTGAGTTCATGGTGCCTCTTTTATTAACATTCAAAAAGCTTGTTGTCACACCGATTAGTATGTGCAATGGCCTAATTTAATTTTCAAAGGTTTGGCAAAATGAATAGCAAGTCCTTTACATCACCTTGTAACCCAAACTAAAATTAACTTATGAGCGTTACTTCACCCCATGAAATATCATAAACCAATTGTCTAAACTTTAATGCATATATTAGAACTAAACATGATCGTTGACAAATAATTTATATTTTGATGTTAAATGTGCATTCTTTGTCCGAATCTCCAAAGGTGGCATTGAACTTTTCAAAAAACGTTTCAAAACCATTGAATAAGGGTGATTAATGTTCCAACAAAGGTGCGAACTAAGCAAGGGCCATGTTTGATAATAAGGTGCCCATGAATCCAAATTGAGTTGGGTTAGTTGGATACCAATGAGGATAAAGTTGGATGACCAAATGCACTTACATTACAACAAAAAGTGTCCATGTACGCCAAGTGATTCCACTAGATTTTGAGTGAATTCACTAGTTGTAGTGAACAGGGACCAATGAAGAAGTAGTGAATTCATTGGTCTAGTGAATGAAGACTAGTGAACTGCACCCACATTTTGTAGTAATGTTAATTAACAAAACCTCAAAATTTTGAACGTGTGCCATTAAACTATTTAGGTAGGCTAATTCATGGCTCCTTCAGTCGGGGTTATGTTTTTGAAATGCATCCCAAATAAGTCTAAGTTTGACTGGTTTACAAATGAATAACAAATTTAGGAAGTGTTTGATTTTCTTGTTCAAGAATCCTAAAGACAATAATGACTTCTTCCATGGATGTAGACATGATTATGAACATTGTGAAATATGACACCAACAAGAGGTGGGTAATTCATAACCTAAATCAACAAGAAGTGGGTAATTTGCGACTTTTTGAAATTTTTTTTTTTGAAGAAAAGAACTTTTCCTTTCTAAGGAAATTGTAGAAAACACCTGGCAACCGCTAATCCACATTCAACTCCAAAAGGAATCTAATTCCTAAATGATTTATAGACACAAAAATAGTTGTAGATTTGATGTAGTCTATTCAAACTGTTAATGAGACGAAGATCCATAAAAACAAAGGTTAAATGAAAGGTTTAAGTCTAACTTTCAAACAAGGAACAAAACAAAATTATGCAATTCAAAAACAAGAACACAAAATTAAGAATAAAAACATGAGATGTGTAAGACAAACGTGAAAACTAACTTTTATTATGTTAACATATGCAAACATGAATATGAAAAGAACATAACAAGGTTACAAGATTGTGCCTAAAACTAATGTTGAACAAACTTTAAAAATGAAGGGTCATACTTGTATTTATACCATTTTGGGGATTTAGTTCAAGGAAGTTTCCAAGGAGGTTTTCATGTGTGCATCAAGTAAAAAAACTTTTTGAGAACCAAATTTCTAACTGAGAATCACTATGAATTAACTAAAATTTAACTAAAAGTTAATTGGGATTTAACTAATTGTAAGACCACAAACATGATAGTTCAAGATAAGGTCAATTAAGTAAAATCTTCAAAAATCACAAGGGAAAAAGTAATAAAGGTAACCTTGCCTTCCAACACAAAAACAATAGAGAAAAATAAAAATAAAAGCAAATTGGAATTTTCAATTGTCTATGGAAAAGGTACGAAGGTAATTATTTTCCAACCTAAATCTTTATACTTCCCAAAATTATTAATTCAATTGAATAATACTTTCCAAACCTTGTAACTATACCTTGGTTGAGTTGTTGTCTTCCACTAAACGACCTACATATTGTTCCTATTGTCATGCAATAATTACTTTCTAACAAGCTCTAATATTCTAGAAAACAAGTTATAAATATAACACAAAAAATAGAATAAACTAATATGATAACTATAATATTCTACATTGAACTACAAAAATTACTATCTATTTAAAGGGGAATAACGTAAAAAAGAAAAGAAAAGAAAAAAAAAATACAACAAGTTTTCCAACCTTCATACATTTTCCTCCATTACTTTTTCTTTCTTCATACCAATTTTTTTTTTTCACTCCTCCTAAAACTTTCCATAGAAGAATGATGGGAATCCATTTTTTAATCCCCTTTTTCATAAACCACAAAGTCCATATTTGACCCACAAAAATAAACCCTTTTATTTTAATCTTCACACAAATTTTTCTTAGTTGATTGGTATTTAAATACCAATCACTCATCTCCATGGGTTAATTAATTTAATGGCTTTATCCTTAGAATTTTAAAAAATGATAAATAATCTACCACTAATAACTGTCTAATTACTAGGAGGCCCATAGCACTAGCTAGTCTAAATAAAATTTCTACCTTTAACAACTAAGCAACCTACTTTTTGTACATTAATTTTTATTTTTTTGGAAAGCTTTATGATCAAATTTAGGAAAAATATGATATGTTGTGGACAAAAACAAAGGGTGCAAACTCTAACAATGTTTGAATGACAAACACCAAAATATAATCATTTGTATTTAAATTTTATGTTATAAAAATAGTTTGCCAAAAATCTCATGAAAAGTTTAGTGAACATCCTACCATAAGTATCAATCCAAAATTACAAGCACAAATTGGATCATATCACTCCAAGTCATTTTTCTTGAACTATCATGGCTTTATCATTCCTTTTCACATTGACATCCATCATTCATTACATAAAAATTTGGACCGAGGGTTTTTCATCTATGGTTCAACCACAAATTGGTAAGTGTCCTTAACCTTCTCCAACTTTTGAATTATATTAACATAAATCCTTACCCAACTAACAATGCCACACCCCTAACCTTGAAAGACTAAACATGAAGAAGTTTGTGTTTCTTCACTTGTCCACAAAACCTCATTGTAACTTCCTAGAATCACAAAACTATTTTCGACAATACTACATCAACAACAAATTATGGATTTCAACTTCCTCTAAAGTTTATACAAATGCAAGTCTCACTTTCTATCTCTCAACCATTCAACCCTTGAAACATAAATTCACAACTTTCCAAACATACCAAACTTGGGATAAGGAAATCACCAAACTATCTTTTAACCTTCCACAAATTATCATCACCTCCAATAGTGCTTCTACATTGAAAAATCTCTAAAGCTATTCCTACGTTATGCATTGATTCTCCATGCATAATGAAACCAATTTGGAGAACTTGAACATACAACCAACTAGCTATGAACATTCATATCATAAGTGATGTTTTCTACACACATGCACACCAACAAAAAGACCCACAAAGAGTTTGTGTTTCTTCACTTATTTGGATTCTTTAGTCAATAGCTAAAAAGAACCACTACATCGTTTGTCCATCCATTTCCCTTATCCAATTCCACATTGCCTTCCCATTCACATTTTATGCCTTCCCATCCATCAAGATAGCCTCATTTTCCACCACAAAGCAATCATCTTGTGTTCTTCAATGTAACCTTCATTAATTTTGTCCAATAACCAAAAACAAAGGTGATCTCCTCTCACCTTGCTCCATCACACATCATAAAACTAAACCTTAAAACCATGGATTCACCATCATCATCTAGCACACAACCTACCAATGCCAAAAGCCAATGTGACTCCATCAACATACATCCATCATGTTTCAAACGTATTTAAAAACCTAATTTAGGGCTGTGTTGCAAAGTTCCAACAAATGTAAAACAACAATTTAGGTGAAGTTTTGATGCACTAGAAAATGAATTTCCCATAGCAGATTATGCTAGGATAGCCTAGTAAGGCGAGCCTAGTAGGTGAGCCTTGGGCTAGTGCACATGGCATAGTCTACCATGGGCATCTTGTTCTTCGACATTAAAACTATTGTAGTGACACATTAAAACCCTCACAATATTAATTATTTTCAGGTCTACGAGAAAAATAAAATTGTCCAGACCCTTTGTGGGAAGACCTTTTATGAGAAAATAGTATTATTATTATTTTGTTTTGTGCAGGAAAGTTTCCAGTTAAACATGTCACTATGGTATATTGGAAAGATGCATGTAAATGGTTAGTACATGGGTAATCATCGAGGTTCTAAGGGATAGGAAGACAACGAAAAGTGCTTCCTGTCCACACCATCCATCCATTCATCCATCCATCCATCCTTCGTGTGTGGCTGGAAAGGTTGTTTGTTCATTGTGGCCCCAAAGTTGCTTCTGGGAATGTTATATTATTGTCTGGGTTATGTATTATTATAATGGATTGTGCCAGATACAGGCCATTGTGTTGTGTCTGGTGAGAAAGGTGGGGGGGGGGAGCTTGGTACTACCACAAGCCCAAATTTCTGAATTGGGATGGAATATGGGCACAAGGGCATGTATGTACCTAGCACACTCGACACTATTCAATGATTTGGGTGTGGCTTTGCATAATGATCCTTGATTTGGAGACTGGTCATGTGGATTTGCATAATGGTCATGTGAATTTTGCTGAATGGTCTTTTGTAGATAATAGGCCTTGGCACCTACCCAAGTTAGGTTGGGTAGACCTCCCCATAGGACCCCTTGGGTCTGCCTTGTAAGAGGACTATATATAAAGAGGCAGAAAAGGTCGCATGAATATAATTATGTATTATGAAATGTGTTGTTGGGTATACAAGCCCTCGTGCCCAGTAATTTGGGCATGCTCTCCTCAGTAGGGCAAGCCAAAATTTCCCAAATGGGCCATGAAACAGGCGTGACATGACGGGTTATACCCAGTACATTCCATGACAGAATGGTTTGTTTGATTTGCACAATGGGCATGTAGATTCCTAGAATGGGCATATGGATTTTGCACAATCCGCAAGTGAATTTTGAACAATGGTTAGGTTAGGGAGACCGAGGAAGACCCATGGTTAGGTTAGGTAGACCCAGGTAGACCCAGGAAGACCCATCCATTGTGCCTGGTCTAAGGGGACTTCAAAAAAAAGAGGCAGAAAAAGGGCACACAAAAACCATTACGTGTGGGGTGGTGGTTATGTGAAGAAAGAGAGGCTGAAATGCCAAGAGGACCCACAAGCCCTAAAACAGAAGAGCAAAGCAAAAATTGACCACACAAATGTAAGTAGAGTTAAGCACCCAACCGATCGGAAGCTAAGGATTCTGCAAATCTCCCTCCCACAATCTGGACCGTTGAAATGCCATGAAACTACATTTTGGACCGTGTTCCACTCCCGTTAAGGATTCTGCAATCTCCCCGCCCCCACCCCCACCCACAATCTGGACCGTCCAAGGCCGCGAAGCGGCCGTGTGTTCGATCCCCATCACGGATTCTGCAATCTCCCCCCCTCCCACAATCTGGACCGTCCAGAAAGTGGAAGCACAATCTGGACGGACCGTCCAAGGCAGAGAAGGCTCGAATACAAACCGGTCGTGTGTTCGAACCGAGTGCAGTGCAGCGAGAGTGTCGTGTGTCAGCTCGAAAAAACCCCGCGATCTACGCTTGATTGAGTGCGCGCGAGCGACAACTGCCGCATGCGTACGCACGCGTGGCTCGCTCTCTCGCTCGCTCGCTGCGCTTGCGTGCGCGACAATTGTAGGTAGCTCTCGCTCTCGTGCCACTCATCACTCACACACACGCGACATCAAAGTGTTGGCCGGCTGTCTGTGCGCGACATTTGGAAGTTCCGCATTTCGGACCCAAGAACACAAACAAACCAACCAACAAACAAAAAATTCAAGAGGAGGGAGGGACGGGGTTTTGTTTTGTGGCCTAATTTCACTCTTTGGGGGTGGGGAACAAACTCTCGGTTGTTTCTTCTTCATTCTACGTTTTCTGTTTTCCGTTTTGTTTGTGTTTCTGGATTTCTAGCTTATCGGAGGAAATATGAAGCACCAGGAGGAGGAGGAAGAGGAGAGATGTAGAGGCGGTTTTGATGGTTTTACAACAACGAGATTGGGAGAAAAAACCGCGTGATTCTTGGAGTGAAATTTGGCTGCTCCTCCTCCTGCTGCCCGTAATCCGGTGCACAGAGACACGGAGAGAGAGAGAGAGTTCAATGTAATTGGAGGAGGAGCAGTAGGGAATTCGTAGAGGTTGTTGCAGCGAGAACACGTTTAGGGTTTGGGAATCAGCCGGGGGGGGGAAGGGTGTTCGAGTTTCGTGCAGTGGGAGGTGGGTGTTTGTTTGGGTGGTGGTAGCATGCTTGTCCTCCAACAGAGGAGGTTTTGTAGTAGCCACTTTGCGGTTTGGACACTTGTGGATTTACGGAGGTGGAAATGGCGGGACCTCCTCGTTCCTTCCATAGTACGACGACGCTTCACTGGCAGCAGCTGAACGACAAAGCCAATGCTCCTCCAGCAACCAGCTCAATTGCTGCTGCTGCAGAATGCGTGACATGCAAACGTTTTCTGAAACCTGTGTGCTCAGTGGCGTACTTGAACCGCCGCTTTACGACGGACGAGAAGAAACCAGTCGGGTGCTGTGTCACTTTGGACAGTGTAGCGGTTTTGTGTAGTCGAAACCCTTGGAAAGACACACGGGGGAAGAGAAAGGAGGACATTGCGGGATTCAGCAGGAAGCTGGTTCCCAGTTCTTTCCGGCAAGGAGATGATCCACTGGTTTTCAGCAAATGGACAGCAGCAGGCAGGCATCAGAAGGAATGGGGCAAAAGAACAACAGTCGGTGGAACACCTGCAATTGCCATGATAAGGGAAGTAGTAGCTGCAGGAACAGCTGCAGCGACAGTGTCCACAAACGGCGGCCATGCAGTGGTGCTCAGAGTGGCCCTAGCTACTGTAACTCAAGTAGCTGTCACTGCAGCTGCTGTTGTGTATGGTGCATATTTATCTCCTTATGCAGATGGCATTCTTCGACGGGGTACAACCAAGGATGAAACCCCCTGTAAGAAGACATCCAAGCTTTGTGCTGCTGCTGCTTGTGGGTGTTGCAATGTCAAGACTACTTTTGAACTTTTCCTCTTCAATAAGAGAAAGAGCACACACTGTAGTAAAGCTTTGTTTTTTTGTGTGTGTCTAAGTGGATGGACATGTACCTCAAAACTTTTTTGACACCAAAGATATCATGTTTGTGGTGCAGCTATGCTCGTTTTTGATGGTGTTGATGTTACTGACTACAAAATCTTTCAGAAAGTTGAGGTGAGCAGCTCTGGCTACCTGTGGGCTGAGCCATCGGCTCAAACAATTTGACTTTCACAGCTCCTTTAAAACTGACTACATGGTTCCATTCATTGGGTTCACTTTCTGTGCATACAAACCAGTGCTACATGCACACGAGGTTTCGAGGATTTTCTCCAGTCTTCAGCATTGCCTTTCTGCCAAAGAAGTTAGATCTTTGAGATTTATTAATTTCAGATAATTATAATAGTTTCAGATGTACAAAATCGCTGCAGAATATGACCTTCTGCTTCCAATAGAGAGTGATTTGGGCTCAACTGGTGGTGAATTTGCCATTGAGACGGGACAGATCCACCCCAATTGTTCCATCTTATATGCGGTTGGAAGTGTTCCAACAGTCATTTTCATACAGTTGATGCTGCTGTTACAGCTACAACACATCATAGTTGCAATTTGATATGAAAAACCTTCCTTGACTCAATGCTTGTTGGCCTTGTGGATTTGATTATTTTCTTGCATTTAATACAGCTGTGAGAGTACATGCTGCAGGTACAGAAAGCAATAGCATATGCAAGGGAAGCACACACAGGCCAGATGAGAAAGACTGGTGAACCTTACATCACACATTGTGTCCACACCGCCAGGATACTTGCAGCCTTGGTTCCAGCTCATGGGAAAAGGGTATGTTGTTTTGTCTGATTCTTCTGAAATCCTTGCAGTGGTATGTGTGGTGGTTTACTCAATTTTTTGTCAACAGCCAGATGATTAACACTGTTCTCTGTACTTGAGCACTTTATGTCAACTGTGGATCCCAAGATTGTCTGAGAGTGAAATGGCCTGTGGGATGCCATGTTTTGTGCTTGAGCAATCTCCATTGGTTATTTGATAAATTTCTTCACAGATCTAATATCAATCTTTATTCCATGATCTATTGAGAATGTCATTGATCCTATAGATGTGGAAATGCATGTAAATCCCTTTAACTTGTCTCTGATATGAACCATTGCTCACATGTGACTGACCTGTTCCATGGAAAGTTAGGGCTGCTCCCCATTTCTATGATCCAAGAATTTTGTCTTGTTAAGTTCTGCAATTGATAACAGACTTTCTGGGGCATTGATGCAACAGGCAGTCAATACAGTAGTGGCAGGTGTGCTTCATGATGTGGTAGATGACACTGGGCGCGATCTGCGAGATGTGCGGGAACATTTTGGTGATGAGGTTGCTAGGCTTGTAGCTGGTGTCTCTAAGCTGAGTCACATCAATCAGGTACAGAGTATTCCCTTTGGTCAAGGGTTTGTAGATGGTCTCTCCTGCAGCTAGTGTCTGTGATCACTGCTTACCAGAGGTGCTTATGCATTGCCTATTTTTAGGATTGCTGGGGTCCATGTTGGAGGAGGAAGTTTGTGGGGGAAAATGGCAAGATCAGAGAGAGGCATTTGTTCAAAATTGGGTCCCAGAAGGTTTTGATGAAGTTAACTAAAGATGCAGCAGAATGGTTTAAATGCATAATGTCTGTTGGGCTTGAAAGGTATGTCTGGAATTGACTTGGTTTCATTGCAGCTTTTACGAAGACATCGGAGAATTGCAGCAGAAGGCAATCCTGATGAGGATGATGGCCTCAGTCCTGCGGAGGTTTGTGTTTAACACTGCTTGTTTTGTGCTGTGTTATAGACTCCATGACTTATGATGTACATTATAGTGACCAATGGTCTGTTTTAACAGAGTAATTGATATCCATGTTTCCAGGTCTTTGCTGAATGGTACTTGAGATCAGTCCCCATTTTCCTAAATGATTTGAAGTGAATTGTGTTTTGGGCCTCTTTGGATATGCAAATTTGTTAGTTTTTAATAATAGAGAACCATTTGTGAGACCATTTCTTTTTGTTTCTGCCAGCATGACCCACTGGAATTAAGGGAATGTTATGGGTCTTGCAGGTAGACAGCTTGCGAATGATGTTACTGGGTATGGTAAATGATCCACGTGTTGTTCTTATCAAGCTTGCTGATCGCCTGCACAACATGCGGACTATGTATTCTCTCCATCCTGAGTTGTTGCACTGTGGGCTGCATTCAGCAAGAGTCTAGCATTTGGGGGTAGTAGGGGAGAGAAGTTGTGGGGGCACGAGGAAGCAAATGATTCTTGGTTCAACATAGTTTCCATCAAACAAAGTGACAAGTTTCAACATCATCAGTGTAGCAAGAAAAGTCAAATAGTCAAATCTACCTTAAGACTACTGAAAATGCAAACAGTGACATAAATGTACAAGTGCATTGAAGTATGGAAGAAAGGAAAAGAGTGCAGTTCAAATGGGAAGTTCAAATGTCTTGTGTGTTCTAGAACCGCATGCTTCTGATATCTCGTGCTTTGGTTGCTGCACAATAATGTTCAGTTATGCATTGCCTTCCTCCAAGGCTTGTGCTGTGGCACAAGAGACACTTGCGGTGTGGTGTTCACTGGCATCACGGCTGGGAGTTTGGGCTGTTAAAGCTGAACTGGAGGACCTTTGTTTTGCTGTTTTACAGGTGAGTCTTTTTCTGCTATTCCTGCTATGTGAGCTACAATTATGGAACGATAGATGCAGTATCAGCATTAGCGTCCACATGTTCCTTCCAACAGTCAATCCTTTTGAGAGAGAGGTAATTGAGCTGACAGGAATCTGCATGGGCTTTTGCAGCCACAAACATTTCGTCAGTTAAGGGCTGAGCTGGCAGCAATCTGGAGCCCCCACAAGGACTGGAGATACTTGCGGCGAATTACAAAGCGGGCAAAGCGCCATGCTCTTTTGTATGGTGAGCAGCTGGAGCAAGAGTCAGAGCGCAAGCATGACCCAGAGGATGATGAAGAGCTGACCATGCAGGTAAGTGTCTCACTTCCCTGCTGGAAGAAGGTTCTCTCACATTGACTGATCTGCTTTTGCATGGAGATCTGACATTTCTAATTGTCCAATGTCTGGAAGCTCTAGATATCTGTAAAGTTGGTTAGACTTCACAATGACTTTTGGAAAGGGTCCTCTTGGATTGGTGCATTTACAAGGCATAGTATTGGAGTCAGGTTAAAAAAATTTCCATCAATGTGAGTGAGAGCACTTTGTGCAAATTATCTGTTTGCAGCTCTGGCAGCTCCTATAATTAACTACTTCTCATCTTAAACATCATTGAAAAAGAAATTCTGACACATGTTAGTGGGATTCAGGAACTTTTAAAAGCAGTTGTGCCATTTGATGTGCTGTTGGATCGGAAGCAACGAAATTGGGGACTGGGTGCACCTGCAAGGCAAGGAGATGGTCCAATGAAGAAGAAGACAAAGGTTGTTCGTGATGCTGAAGTTGCTCTGGCAGCACTAGCAGCATGTGAGGAGGCTCTTGATCGAGAGCTGTTGATAGCCACCTCGTAAGTTTGCTGCCCAATACACTACCAGCTACTGTATCATTCTTTGAGAGTGGAATACTTGGTTGGGATACCAGGAGAATAACTGCCCAGTGTGGTTGGCTACTACATTTCACAATTCAATTTGTCTACAGCTCCTTGAAGTCACACAAGCAGTACCTTATGTATAAGCTCCAATTATAAGTTTTGCACTCCATCAGTCCACTTAAATATTATTCTGATTGCCTGCAGATATATCCCAGGGATGGAGGTTACTCTTTCTGGTCGCTTGAAAAGCCTGTATAGCACACATTGCAAGGTGAACCTGATGCCTAGTTTCTGTTCTCTAATGTTTACTGTGTGGAAGAACACTTTTATATCTACTACATGTATGCGTGCCCTGTCCACATGTTTACACCAAATGAAAGTTCTTCTTGCTGGCTTCTGAAGTCATGCGATTAGCATGAGGCCATTTGGTCACTGAACATTGCTATCTTGTGAAATGTGTGACAACTTCATAATAAAGTCCTTGCTCTTCCTCATATTGTAAAAATGCTAAGGATGCAGATGCGAAGAAAAGGGGTAGGAGTGGATCAAGTTTACGATGCACGGGCATTGCGTGTGGTGGTAGGAGATGGTGGTGGTAAGCTGCATGTGGCTGCTGTGGAGGGTTGCTACAATCTTCTGAGTGTTGTTCACAGGTACTGATTGAACATTAGATTCTTGTCATATGTCCACTGGGGTATGTCATTACTCCCTGTTATCTTACCCAACTACATAAGCATCTATATGTCTTCTGTATTTTCTCACCTTCTGCTTGATGTGGTTTCTACCTACACTGATAAGGTGCTTAGCGTAAATAAGTGCTAATTGAACACAACAAGGATGTTTTATGTTCTTTTCTGATTGTATACACAGCCTTTGGATGCCTGTTGGTGGAGAGTTTGATGACTACATTGTCAACCCCAAGCAAAGTGGTTATCAGGTGCCTCCTCTACATTTCTTTCTACTGACATCTATTTCTTTTTACAGTGTCATTTTGTGTGTGTGGTTGCTTTGATTAAACCTTTTGTTTCGCTTGCAGTCACTCCATACAGCTGTAAGGGGTCCTGATGGTGCACCTCTTGAAGTACAAATTCGAACGCAGGTCTGAATCTTCTCCTGTAGGTTGTGGATATGATACCACATCTTTAACACGTTAGACAGAAGTTGACTCATGTAGTCTGCTTTGAAGATCCAGGTCAGATCTTTATTCTTGGAGATCTATTTACCTACTGGAGCTACTTTGGGCAACCAACTTATTTTCCTTCAGCAAGGTAACCTTATGAATTACATATGGTGGGTTGTGTGAAGGGAATGCATGAGTATGCGGAGTATGGTCATGCAGCACACTGGATGTACAAGGAAGGGGATAATTTGGTTAAATCATTTGCCCCAGTGGGACCTGCAAGTGTGCCCTTGGAACAGAGGGCAGAAGGCGCACAACTTCACCAGGAGGAGCAGGAGGGAGGTGCTCAGGGTGGCTATAGCAGTAGTATTCATGGTCTTCAAATGCACGGCCATTTGAAACCCCTGCCTAGAGAAGTGCAACCCGGCCACCCAACTTTACGCATTGAAGAAGGACGGCTTCTTGCTGCTGTGATTGTCAGGTAGCTTCTTGCCTTCTTCTTAGTACTGATCCATCCCCAATACAGCTACACAGAAGTCTTATGTCCACTGGAAGAATTTGCAGAACTCTGAAATTCATTCACAAACAACTTATTGAGATCTAGCATTTTATATTCAACACTTGGCTGTAGAGTTCAAGGCATCTGCTGCTGCCAAAATTACTCTGATGAACAAATGTCCTCCTCTTCCTGTGGCATTTGCTGACACTAAGTATGTGTCTGTGATGTAGAGTGGATGATGGTGGCAAAGAGCTCTTGGTAGCTGTAAGCTTTGCTCTGCATGCACGGGAGGCTGTAGCTGCTGGCCGCTCAGGCAATCAAAGAAAACGTTGGGAAACTTATGCCTGTCTATACAAAAAGGTGCAAGCTGCTTCGATCACAATACATATTAAACAGTTGCAATGAAAGCATGACAGCATGGATTAACTCCACATATTAAATTCTGTTAAAAAAAGGTGGCAGATGAGGGATGGTGGCTTCTGCTTGACCCTCTGTTATGGTGAAAGCCTTCCGTCTTCCTGCCCTTTTCCAGTGAAGTTTGACATGCAAGCAAAATAGGGTATAGCACAATCAATTTGTGGGGCTCTCTGTTAATTCACTGTCAAAGCTCCATATCTGTTTCTCAGATAGCTGCCGCTGTATAGGGGAAGTCATTTATTGAATTTCTAGTTTTAAGCCTGACTGTGGTGTGCATGTTTCATCTTTGGAGAGAGAAGAGGATGTTTGTGTTCACTGGTAAGGAATCTTGTGCAGGTCTCAGACCAATGGTGGTTTGCCCCTGGGCATGGGGACTGGAGCACTTGCTTGGAGAAGTACACATTGTGCAGGGATGGATTGTACCACAAAGTCTGTATCTTTTCTTCATTCACTTGCTTTGTATCAGATGCAGGTGGATTGACAGTTAGTATTTGAACAGTTCATTAGGGTTGTTCTTTCCACTTTAAAGACATCTGGGTAGCAAATTTCAAGCTAGAGTACCACAGGCTGGCAATTGATGATCGTGCTCTCATTCTCAGTTCTGGATGACAAAATCTCACACAAAACTGCACATAATCTCTGGTCAAATTTTGATGGTCAAGACTGGAGACTAAACCTATATCTTGCATCATGCTTTTGAGTGTGAATTTTCCCCATTTGACTCATTTTGGGTCTGTTGGTGCAGCAAGACCAATTTGACCGATCTCTCCCAACGTTCATTCAGCTGCTGGAGCTGAGTGACCAGGAGAAACAGGAATACCAAGAAGTGATGTTGATGGTAGAAGAAGGGAAGGATGTGGAGCAAAATTCAGGCAGTGGACATAATGACAATAAGCCTGTTCCTGATGACAGCAGTGCGGAAGTGTCCACTGTCACTCGTCTAAATAATAAGGTTAAGACTTACACGCATAACAATGGAACATCTTGAGTTGATGTGTGTGTGTATGTGTGTGTTTGTGCAAACTTTTGATCCTGTGAAATTACTTTGTGATGGCAATGAAAATACATGCCAAGTCTTTCCAGCAGTAGTACTTGATGCTGAGAGTGCCTGAAGGGTTGTGGAACAGGTGAAGTTGCTGCGGTCAATGCTCCAGTGGGAGCAGGAGCTGCGGCATGAAGTAGCAGCAGATGGATCAGTGACTATCTTCAATCTCGATCACCCAAATTCGGCAGCATTAACAGAAGTTCTAGTCATCAGGTGGCCAGATGGTGAAATCATGCGCATGCCTGCGGGCAGCACTGCAGCAGACATTGCCCGCCGCATGGGCATGGATGGGCGGATTGTGTTCATTAATGGCCAAGTTGCACTTCCCCACATGGCACTACGGGATGGGGATCTTGTGGAGACACGGTTGCAGTGACCCCACCTTTGGTGAATTCTACAGAGAAGAACTCACTTCCTTCATTATTCTTCTTTATGTGAGAAGGAACGATTGTACAAAAGAGAAAACAGGTGGGGTTAAGTTTGAATAACAGCCAGAAAATTCAATGTCCTTGAATGGTTGAGGTGGGTCCCTTTGTCACAAATACTGGTCATACAGAAGACAAAGGATGCAATTCTTTATTCTACTTTTAGAACGTCTCTGTTTCACATTCAAGGCCTTCCTCTCTACTACCTCCACAATCACCTATACCAGTGCCCTAGCTAGAATTCTGATCCCATGCATAGTACACAGAGAAAGCCTTCTGTTGTAACAAGCCACATATTGTACACATCATTACTTGTATTCTACAAATTGCTCAGTATTTGACCACAGACAAATTATTGTCGATGGTTGTGGAAGGAAGAGCTGTTGTATCTTGCTTCACCTGATTTGGTGTTAATCTGTTGTGGCTTCTAGCAGTTAGCTTACGATTTTTGGCTACTCAACGGCATACACCTGTAACCAATGAGGTGGGCTCTCTCTGCATTGGTGTTTCTCTCAACAAGTAAGGTCCTGTCTATGATTTACAAAGACTGTATACTGTTCACATTCAAAGGTAATGATAAATCTAGTCCTCTTGCTGTAAGAAGTAATGTGAACTTAACATGTTCACTGCCATGGGCGAGGCTTAACAAACATGCTCAACAGATGGGCTATAAATCCTGTGTACCATAATCCTGGGTCAGGGAAGTAGTTGAAGGTTTTTCTTTCAGAATACTAATATTTAGGTTATGGAAGCATTGAAATTTGCAATCAGGCATTTCAGATCTTTGGAGCTCTTATGCGGTACTTATGGATATATGATTGAACTTTGTAATCTGATATCTGTA
>Ga0116229_10001039_pt1 | contig 41951 bp, 39 predicted proteins | sample S1TSphgellanicum_3_FD_87313 | JGI IMG/M metagenome (GOLD analysis project Ga0116229, IMG submission 87313) | Host-associated microbial communities from peat moss isolated from Minnesota, USA - S1T2_Fc - Sphagnum magellanicum MG | ecosystem: Host-associated > Plants > Peat moss > Unclassified...
CGCGAGCAGCACAGCGACGATCCGCGTCCGGTGTTCTCGTATATGGCGGAGCGCAGCCTGCATCCGCGGCAGCTGCCCTGTCACATCACGGCCACCAACGAGCGCACCCACGACATCATTCGCGCGGCGAGCGCGCGATCGCCGCTGTTCACCGGGCTGATCGAGGGCGTGGGTCCGCGCTACTGCCCGTCGGTGGAGGACAAGGTCGCGCGATTCGCGGACAAAACCTCGCATCAGATTTTCGTCGAGCCCGAGGGCCTCGATACGCCGGAGATCTACCCCAACGGCATCTCCACCAGCCTGCCGTTCGACGTGCAATGCGAGTTGGTGCGCAGTATTGCCGGGTTCGAGCAGGCGCACATCACCCGGCCCGGGTACGCCATCGAGTACGATTTTTTCGATCCGCGCGACTTGAAATTCAGCCTGGAGAGCAAGTTCCTGGCAAGGTTGTTCTTCGCCGGCCAGATCAACGGCACCACGGGCTACGAGGAGGCCGCTGCGCAAGGCTTGCTGGCCGGCGCCAATGCGGCGCTCTCTGCCGCCGGGCGCGAGGCGTGGTGGCCGAAACGCAGCGAAGCCTATCTCGGCGTGCTCATCGACGATCTGATCACCCGCGGAGCGCCCGAGCCGTACCGCATGTTCACCAGCCGTGCCGAATACCGATTGAGCCTGCGCGAGGACAACGCGGATCTGCGCTTGAGTGCGCAGGGCCGTGGACTCGGGCTGGTCGATGACAGCCGCTGGACATTTTTCGAGAAGAAGCGCGCCGCGGTCGACACTGAGCTCGCGCGCCTGGCGGCAGCCGTGGTGCAGCCGCAAGATATCGATGCCGCGCTGCTCGCCAAGCTCGGTGCGCCGCTGTCGCGCGAAACGCATGCGCTGGATCTTCTGCGCCGCCCTACGCTCTCCTATGACGACCTGCGGCACGTGGCCGCGTCCGCCGCCGGCGCGTGGCTCGACGACGCGCGTCTCGTCGAGCAGGTGAAACTGCAGGTCGAAGTGCACGCGAAGTATTCGGGATACCTCAAACGGCAGAACGAGGAGATCGAACGCCAGCTGCGCAACGAGGAGCTGCGGCTGCCGCCGGATCTCGACTACGGTCAGGTGCGCGGACTGTCGAACGAAGCCCGCCAGCGCCTCTGCGACGTGCGCCCCGAGACCTTGGGTCAAGCTGCGCGCATTCCGGGGCTTACGCCCGCCGCCGTGTCGCTTCTGCTGGTGCATCTGAAGAGGCGCGACCGCGCCGCTTAGCACCCGACCGCGTCGCCTAGCGCTCGACCGCGCCTGTGTAGTACTCGGCCGCGCCCGGTGAGCACGCGCTTGGCACCTCCCACAATCGACGCGCAGCCGGCAATTGGCATTTTGTCCGCCCACTCTTTAACATCAACGTTCCACCAACGCTGCGGCACGGAGATTAGATGCTTTCTCGATTGAAGGTTTTGGCATGCTTGAGCGCGGCGTTGAGTTTCAGTTGCGCACGGGCTGCCGTTGCGGACGGTGATCCGGCGGCCGGCAATCCGGCCGACGGCGAGAAGAAGTTCTACACCTGCTTCGGCTGCCATGGCATTGAGAACTACCGCAACGCCTACCCGGACTACAGCGTTCCGAAGCTGCGCCACCAGCATGGCTCGTACATCGTGGCCGCCCTCAAGGAGTATAAGAGCGGCGAGCGGCCGCACGCGACCATGCATGCGCAGGCCGTATCGCTCTCCGATCAAGACATGGCCGACATTGCCGCCTACCTGCAGGGCGGAGCTGAAGTGAAGCCGGGCGTCGCCGTCGGCAAGCCGCCGCCACAAGTGGCGGCCTGCGTCGCGTGCCATGGAGATAGCGGTCTTGGCGTTGCCGCCGAACTCACGCCGAAACCTGCCGTGCTGGCCGGTCAGCACGTCGACTACCTGGAGCAGGCCTTGATCGCTTACCGCAACGGCCGCCGCAAGAACGTGGTGATGAATGGCATGGCGCAGCTCTTGACCTCTGAAGCAGACGTGAAGATCGCGGCCGAGTACTTCGCGAACCAGCCCTCGCCGCTGCTGACGGCAAAGACCAGCAACTAGGGGCCGCCGCTTCGCGACCCTTCAGACAAACTGTTGCCGCGGATCGGAGCAACTGGCGCTCGAGAGGCGGCGGGCGGCGCCGCCTTTCGATCAAACCCATTGTGCGACCTGCGGGATCCGGTGACAATATATCCGGTCCGTGCCGTTCGGGCGCGGTCCGTTGCCCTGAATCACATGCATGAGAAGCGACCATGAAACAATACTTCGGATCGATGTTGCTCGCTTTGGGTTTGGCAATGGTCTCCCATTCCGCCGAGGCGATCGATGGCTCGAACAAGATCATTTGCGGTACCAACGAATTGAACTATATCTATTGCACGACCCTTGCGGGCTTGGAGCACGGCCTTTGGGAGCGGATACCCGGAGAACTCAAACAAGTGATAGTCCGGGGCGGGCAGCTTTGGGGCGTCAACGTGCACGGAGATATTTACTATGCCGCCGACATCAGACACCCGGTCTGGGTGCAGATGGCAGGCAAGGCCAAGGAAATTTCCGAAAGTGGCGGGGTGTTGTGCATCGTCAACGATTCGGATCTGATTTACTGCGCCACCGAAGGTACAACCACCGCGAATCCGAATTGGCGACGGGCGCCGCCTGTGGGACATCTCAAATTTATTTCCGTCAATTGACCCGATGACCGCCTCAAACCGGCGGATTTGACCGCGCCAACCCCGGCCCGATCCGCTTTACAGCCGCCCTTCGGTGGTTTGCTTGAATAGCCGCAGCAGAGCCTGCGCCTGCGTCGGATTGTCGCTGAATTCCGCGCCCGTGAACGACAGGTTCATGAATTCGTTGTAGCCGTCCTCGAGGGAGCCCGGCGCGTTGGTGAGATCTTTGAATCCCATCGACCAGGTCGGAAAGGCGCGCTCCTCGATCGGTCCTTGCAACAAAGTGATCAGACCGTGATGACGGCCGTCGCGACCGATCTTGGCGTAAGCGCCGCGCACGACAGCCGCCTCGCCTTCCAGGACCTGCATGAAGTTCCCGTCTTTGTAGAGCAGCATCCCGGTCACTCCCGCTCCCTGGTTGGTGGTTTTGGACTGATCGAGCAGTCTTCGGAGGTCTTGCCGTCTGAGATGGGTGGTCGCCGAACTCACGTAGGTCAAAGAGTACATTGGGTTTTCACACAAGGGATAAGCGGGGGAGTGTATCGAAAGCCATTCCCTCAGCCCGAGAGGTGACCCGCATTATTCGACGCAACGCCGGCGCTTAACCGCTTATGGCATGTTGACTTCGAAACGACCCCGATCAGATCGATGAATCAGGGAGCTTTGCCGCCGTCGAATCCACAATGCTACGCTCCCGATCCTGAACGATGAATAGACACGGACTCCCGGAGCGTCGGATGACCCACGACATCGGCAGGCATTTGCGTGTGGCCGCCGCCCTGATGCTCGCTCTCGGCTTGCACGCCGGCTCGACCGCCGGCGCGCGGCCGGTGACCGTGTCGGATCTGCTCGCGACGGCACGCCCGCAAGACTGGCGCCGCCCCGATCCGGACAGCACGCTGTACCTGGAACTCGCGAGCGGGCGAGTCGTCATCGAGCTGGCACCGCGGGTCGCACCCCAGCATGTCGCGAACATCAAAGCGCTCGTCCGTTCACACTACTTCGACGGACTGGCGATCGTGCGCGTGCAGGACAACTACGTGGTGCAATGGGCGGATCCCGACCACCATCGCGCGCTTCCCTCCGGGATCGGCATGGCGGCTGAACTGACAGCGGCGCCCGGCGCCGATGCACGATTCGAGGCGTTGCCGGATCAGGATCTCTACGCTCGTGAGGTGGGTTTTCTCGATGGCTTCCCGGCCGGGCGCGATCCGCATTCACACACCGTGTGGTTGGCGCATTGCTACGGCATGGTCGGGGTGGGCCGCGATGATCCGCCGGAAAGCGATGGCACGGAAATGTATGCCGTGATCGGCCACGCCCCGCGCCACCTCGACCGCAACGTGGCGCTGGTGGGCCGGGTACTGAACGGCGTGGAGCTCTTGTCCAGTTTGCCGCGCGGCAGCGGCGAGATGGGCTTCTACGTCCCACCGGAACCGGTGGTGCCGATCGTATCGATGCACGTCGCATCGGACTTGCCGGAGGCGGAACGCACCCCGCTCGAGGTGTTGCGTACCGATAGTCCCACCTTCAAAGCGGTGCTCGATCAGCGTCGTAATCGTCGCGAAGGTTGGTTCAAATACAACCCGGGACACATCGAACTGTGCAATATACCGCTGCCGGTGCGCATCATTCCGGCGACCACCCACTGACCGCCTTCGCTGTGCTTCACCACGGTTTTACCGCCGCATCGATCGCCGACATCCATACAGTCCTCGATCCGCGGGGCTGCATGATTGCCGGAATTCGCATCGATCTACAGCGGCCGGATCCATGCTTCAACGTCGAAATGCAGGTTGAGATCGAGCACCGACGTTTTCCTTCGAGGCCACGGCCATAGCGCCTGATCGCGTTCACCCCGGTTTGGTGCATTTTGCGCTGGCCGTTGGCGGATTCGCCATCGGCACCACCGAATTTGCCACCATGAGTCTATTGCGCTATTTCGCCCGCGACTTGCAAATCGATGAACCCACTGCAGGGCACGTCATCAGCAGTTACGCGCTCGGCGTGGTCGTGGGTGCACCGATCATTGCGGTGCTTTCCGCCCGTGTGACGCGCCGTACGCTGCTCATGGCGCTGATGGGCGTATTTGCTGGAGCAAATCTGTTGTCGGCCCTTGCGCCCACCTATGCCTGGATGCTGGTGTTCCGGTTTGCCAGCGGACTGCCCCACGGCGCCTATTTTGGCATTGCGACACTGGTCGCCGCCTCTCTCGTCCCGACGGAAAGGCGTACGCAAGCCGTGGGCCGCGTGCTGCTGGGGCTGACCGTCGCGACCATCGTGGGGGTGCCGCTCGCCAATTGGCTGGGCCGCGTCTATGGCTGGCGCTGGGCCTTCGCGGCGGTCGCCGCGCTTGCGCTGCTGTGCGCGGCGCTGATCGCGCTGTTCGCGCCGAGGGATCGGACGGTCGCCGGCGCGAGTCCCCTGCGCGAACTGGGCGCCCTCAGACGATCGCAGGTCTGGTTGACGCTCGCCATCGGCGCCATCGGATTCGGTGGAATTTTCTCTGTATATACCTATCTGGGTTCAACGCTGATCGACGTGACCAAGGTCTCGGCCGCGATGGCTCCGCTGGTTTTTTCCGCGTTCGGGGTCGGCATGACGGTCGGCAATCTGGTGATTCCGCGGTTCGCCGATCGCGCGCTCATGCCGACCGCAGGCTGGCTGCTGGCGGGGAGCGCCGCGGTGCTGGCGGCGTATCCTTTGGCCGCCGCGAATTTCTGGAGCGTGACCATCGATGTGTTCCTGATAGGCGTGGGCGGCGCACTGGCCACGGTGCTGCAAACGCGATTGATGGACGTTGCCGGCGACGCTCAAAGTCTCGCCGCCGCTTTGAATCATTCCGCTTTCAACGTGGCGAATGCCCTCGGTCCATGGCTCGGCGGCATGGCGATCGCCGCCGGTTTGGGTCTCACCTCGACCGGCTACGTGGGATGCGCGTTGGCGCTCGGCGGACTCCTCGTGTGGGCATTGTCGAGGTCGAGGTCCACCATGAGGAGGATGTAGTGCGTATGACCGCGGCTACAGGTGTTGCCGGTGTTCCTTCCAGTCCGCTCTTGGCCGCGCCGCGTATATCGGAACAGCGTTCGAAGTCCGCCATGACCGTGTAACGCCGTTGCGTGAAGCGACGAGCGTTGCGGTCGCCGGATCCAGGCGCCGCTACTTGCTCATGATCAGAAACTGCGCGAATGTTCGGTAGTACGCGTCGCGATTCTGTTTCTTTCGAAAGCCGTGTCCTTCGTCGTTCGCCTGTAAGTACCATACATCGCGGCCTTTGCTGCGCAACCGGTTGACGAGCTGCTCCGCTTCGCTCAATGGCACGCGCGGGTCGTTCTTGCCCTGCACGACGAGCAGCGGCTTTGAAATTCGTTCGGCATTGGTGAGCGGAGAGATGCGCCGCAGGAACGCCCGCATGTCGGGATCCCGTTCATCGCCGTATTCGGCGCGGCGCTGATTTTGACGGTACGGCGCCGTATTGGTCAGAAAGCTGACGAAATCCGTGAACCCCGAGACGTCGACGCCGCCGCTCAATCGTTCGCCGAAGTTCACCATGGTCGCGAGCGCGAGGTAACCGCCGTAGGAGCCGCCCGCGACCACCACGTGCTTGGCGTCGAACGAACTTTGCAGGGCGATCCACACCAGCAGGGCGCCGACGTCCTTGACCGCGTCCTCGCGCAGCACGCCGTTGTCGAGCGCCAGGTAAGCTTTCCCATAGCCGGACGAGCCGCGCACATTGGGGGCTGCCACGGCGAACCCCAGTTCGTTGACCACGAATTGCAGCCACGGATCGAAGCCGGGACGGAATTGCGATTCAGGGCCGCCGTGCAGGCTGATCAGCACCGGATGCGGTCCCGGAGTCGCCGGTTCGTAGAGGTACACGGGCTCCTGGCGCTCGTGTCCGTCGTTGCGGTCGAAAGTCGGATACTGCGCGAGGCGCGGCACGACGAATTTCGCGACATCGACGTCGCCCGCCTCGCTGTGGGTCCAGGCCTCGAGCTTGTTGGCGGCGATCTCGAGCACATAGGCGTCGCGCGGTCGATCGGGCGACGCGTAGCCGAATGCCAGACGATTCCCCTCGGCGTCGAAATGCAATGAGCCGATGACTCCGGCGCCCGGCAGCCGCGGCGGAATCAGGTCCTGATGTGTGCGCAAATCCAGCAGGTTCAGCTTGTCGATGCCGCCCTCGTTGCTGGTGTAGGCGAGGTAATGCCCGTCGCGCGAAATCGCCAGCTCTTCGATGTCCCAGGAGAGGCGCCCCGAAAGCACCGTCTTGTCGGTGTTAAAGAGATTGACGTAGCGCAGTTGCGCGAACTCGCTGTCGCGGTCCGAGATCAGGTAAACACCCTGGCCGTCGCGGGAAAACCGGGCGTCCGTGATACCCACCTTGGAGGCGGCGGGTTCCACCTCGCGCTTCTGGCCCGACGCCAAATCCACGACGTACAGATAGGCCTCGGAGATCGATACGCTCTTCAGCACCAGCAGTTTTCGGTCATCGGGCGACCAGTCGAGCGGATACCATGCGGCACTGTCCCCGCTGACGGCGAGTCGCGGCAGGGTCCCGCTCTCGGGATCGACGATGTCGATGTCGTGACTCACACCGTCGCGCGCGGTGCTGAAGAACGCGATCTCGCGTCCCGCGTTCGACCACACCGGCGCACCGTTCAAGGACTTGCCGTCGGTCAGCAGCCGGGCTCCGGGCTCTCCCAACCGCTGGTAGTACAGCTGGGCATTTTCGTTGCCCCCCAGGTCCTCGAGGTACACGTACGCGCTGCGGCCGGGATCGGGAGAAAACGACGCCTGCGTGATCGGTTCGCGCTGAAACGTCAGCTGTCGTCGCTCGCCCCCCGCCCGCTCCACCAGGTGCAGCTGATCGACGTCGCCGAAGCGGGTCGAAATGAGCAATTGACCCTTGGGTGAGAAGCCGAGCGGAGTCGCCTGCCGCGCGCCGAGGTAAGCATCCAATTTTTGACTCAAGGATGCCGCTGGTTCCGGAATGTTGTCGAAAATCAGATTGCCGCGCTCGACCCTCGGCAGAGCCGGGGCGGCTGCGCTGCATTCCAACGCGGCCGCCAACCACAGAAATAAATAAATTCGTCTCATGCCTTCTATGTTCTCACACGTCGATGATAATGGGAGCCATGGCCGCCTATGAACATTTGCTGCAGTCCTACGACGTCGCCGATCTGCTCGACGACATCGCGAGCTCGGATCCTCCCGCTTATCTGCGCCGCTGCTTCGCCGAAGGCATCTCGGCGCCCACTCTGTCGTGGCGCCGAGTGCAGCAACTAGCCGTGTGCGCCATGCTGCTCGACGCCATCGTCGACGCGCGCGACTACGCGTGCTTCGAACATGAACTGATATTCGACTGGCGCGCCCACTACGCGGCACAGTGCAGCAAACTAAAGGATACGGCCGTGCAGGCGCTGCATCGCGTGATCGAGCGCGACCGCCCGGAGGACACGGACGCGGCCCTGGAGCTCGAACAACTCGCCGGCCGCTTAGGGTCGGCCTGAATGCGGCGCGCTGCCTCGAGTGCGGTGTGCGCGCTGCTGCTGACCGCATTCGCCGGCTGCCGCACACCGCCGCCGGCCCCCGCGCCGCCGCCGCAGCCGGAGAACAGCGCTGCCGATTGGCACGCCTTGATCGTCGCGCCTTTCGGCAGTGCGCTCAAGGAGATTCACGTCGCGCTGCACGAGGTGCTGCTGTTCCGGGACGACGCGCCCGGCGGGGCGGCGCCGGACGACGCGGAGTGCTATTCGCCCGACACGGCGGCTCCGCCGCTGCTCGGCCGCACGCCGCAAGACTATTTGCTCTGCTTCACTCACGATCGGCTGTCGCGCATCCAAGCGTCGATGCCTTTGACCTCGGAGGAAGCCGCCGATGTGTTTGCGAACGCCTGCGCGGCTTGGGTGCGCCATGCCGCAACCGCGGCGCCGACCGGCGTGGCGGCAGGCACGGTGGCGGCGGTAGCGGCATCGGCGAGTACGACGCCGGCAAGCACGACACCGGCAAGCACGGCACCGGGGAGCGCAGCGCCGACGGCAGCAGCATCGACCGGCGCGGCATCGACCGGCGCGGCGCTCTCCGGAGCCGACTGTGAGGGCCGGGACGGCGCCATCCGCTTCGTCGGCCATCTCGCCGCCGAGGCGGAGGCCGCGGAGGGTTCCGGCGTCACCCTGTCGTTGACACTCGACAGTCCAGAACCGTGACGCGAGATGACGCGAGATGAAGAACAGCAACTGCTCGTCGTGGGCGCTCGCGAAATCGGCGTAGTGCTGCCCGTCGAGTCCGCCGCGACCCTGCAGGTGCTGGTCGACGAGCTCGAACTCGGCAATGCGCAATTCAACCTCACGGCGATCCGCGACCGCCCGGGCATGCTGCGCAAACATGTGCTCGACAGCCTGAGCCTGCAGCCGTTCCTGCGTGGCGAGCGCATCGCGGATATCGGCACCGGCGCCGGATTTCCGGGGCTGCCGCTCGCCATCGTCAACCCCGGGCGGCGCTTCACGCTGGTCGAGGCGACGGGCAAGAAGGCACGATTCGTCGCGCACACGGCCGAGCGCCTCGGGTGCGGCAATGTGCACGTCGTGCATGCGCGTGCCGAAAGCTATCGGCCGTTCGAACTGTTCGATACCGTGGTGGCCCGCGCGCTGTCCTCGCTGGCGGATTTCGCGGCGTTCGCCGGCCATTTGTGCGCTCCGTCCGGGCGGCTGCTCGCGATGAAGGGCAAGCGGCCCGACGCCGAGATATTCGCGCTGCCAAAATCCTTTCGCGTGCTCGCGGTGCACCGGCTCAAGGTGCCGGGGCTGGACGACGAGCGGCATCTTGTGGAACTCTCTGCGGCCCGGCCTTGAGGCGGCCCCGAGGTCTTGGGAGGCAGGCCGCGCAACGCGTGCCGACATCCCTCGCCGGCCTGAAGGCCGGCGTTTCTTGGTGAGAACCAATATGAAGCGGGTCATCGCGGTAGCAAATCAGAAAGGCGGCGTCGGCAAAACCACGACAGCCGTGAATCTCGCAGCCTCGTTGACCGCGACCAAGCGGCGCGTGCTGCTCATCGACCTCGATCCGCAGGGCAATGCGACCATGGGATGCGGTATCGACAAGCATCAGCAATCGCGCACCAGCTGCGATGTGCTGCTGGGTGACTGCGCTGCAATCGAGGCCTTGGTTCAGGTGCAGAACGGCGGTTTCATGCTGATGCCGTCGAATCAGGATCTCACCGCGGCCGAGGTGCGCCTGATCGGCATGATGGCCGGCCGCGAATTCAAGCTGCGCAATGCGTTGAAACCGGTGCGCGAGGATTTCGACGTGATCCTCATCGATTGCCCGCCGGCGCTCAACATGCTGACGTTGAACGCGCTGGTCGCGGCGGATTCCGTGATGATCACCATGCAGTGCGAATACTACGCGCTCGAGGGCTTGAGCTCGCTGGTGCAGACCATCGAGCAGATCAAGGGCAGCATCAATCCGGACCTGGAAATCGAGGGGTTGCTGCGCACAATGTACGACCCGCGCAACAATCTTGCTACCGAAGTGTCGGCGCAGCTGATCGAGCACTTCGGCAGCAAGGTGTTCCGCACCATCATCCCGCGCAACGTGCGGCTGGCGGAGGCGCCGAGCTTCGGCAAGCCGGTCCTGCTCCACGACAAGGAGTCGCGCGGCGCACTCGCCTATCTGGCGCTGGCCGGCGAGATGATTCGCCGCGACGAGTTGCCCTTCGCGCCCGCATGATCGCCGCGATGCGCTGCTGCGGCTTGAGTCACCGGGGGTCGATGATTCGCCGCGACGAGTTGCCCTTGGCGCCCGTATAATCGCCGTGATCCGCCGCCTCGGCATCGTTCACCGGGATTTGCAGTATGTCCGGCAAAAAGCAGTCTTTGGGCCGCGGCCTCGCCGAGCTCTCCCCGCTGCTGGCGAAGCGCGCGGGCTTCGCGGCGGACCCGCCGCAGTCGCTGCCTGCCGACGCCGCCGGCGGCGATCGGCTCGCGAGCCTGCCGCTCGATCTGCTGCAGCGGGGTAAGTACCAGCCGCGCTCCGACATGCGCACCGAGAGCTTGAGCGAGCTCGCCGACTCGATCCGCTCGAAGGGCTTGGTGCAACCGATATTGGTGCGGCCCATCGGAGAACGGATTCCCGGTGGCTCGCAGCGCTACGAAATCATCGCCGGCGAACGCCGCTGGCGGGCGGCGCAGCTGGCCGGGCTCGCGGAAATCCCGGCGGTGATTCGCGACGTGCCGGACGAGGACGCCGTCTCCATGGCGCTGATCGAGAACATTCAGCGCGAAAATCTCAACCCGCTGGAAGAGGCGGGCGCGCTGTCGCGCCTGATCGACGAATTCGGGCTCACGCATCAGGCGGCTGCGTCGGCGGTCGGGCGTTCGCGCGCCGCGGTGAGCAATCTGCTGCGCCTCATGGAGTTGGCGGACGAGGTGAAGGAATTGCTGGAGCAGCGGCGCATCGAGATGGGCCATGCACGGGCGCTGCTGAGTCTCACCGCCCCCCGCCAACAGATCGAAGTGGCCGGTCTCGTGGCGAAGAAATCGCTCTCTGTGCGCGAGACGGAAGCGTTGGTGCGCCGCATCATGAATCCCCCGGCGTCGAGCCCGGCGCAGCCGCCGGCCGCTGATCCTGACATATTGCGGCTGGAGCGCGAATTGGCCGACAAGTTGGGCGCCAAAGTCGCTTTCCGACACGCCGCCTCCGGCAAGGGCACGTTGGTCGTGAGCTACAACAGCCTCGATGAACTCGAGGGGATTCTCGCGCACATTCAGTGACCTCCACGCAGAAAAATCGGCGCCGATACGCCTTGATGCGGCGGGTCGCCCTCTCTATAATGCGCGCGGCTTGTACGGGCCTGATGGCCGGCCACGCGAACGGACTTTAAGTCTTTTCGCAAATTGCCTTGAAATCATCGCGGCGTTGTCGTTTTCGCAAATGCGGGAAGAGTGGCGCCGCCCCACGATTGGATATGACGTGATCGCGACCGACTTAGCCCTTGCGCGGCGGCTGGCTCTCAGCGTCGTGCTGGGACAGGCGGCAGTGACCTTGACTTGCGCGCTCGCGGCGTGGCTGATGGCGGATTCCCGCGCGGCGCTCTCTGCGGTGCTGGGAGGCGGCATCAGCACGGTGGCGAGTCTCGCGATGGCGTTGCTCGGAGTCGGCGGCCGGACGTCCACCGATCCGCAGCGAGCGGTGCGGTCGTTCCTGGTCGGCGAGACCGCGAAGATCGCGGTGACGATCGTGCTGTTCGTTGCGGTGTTGAAGTCGATGAGAGTCGTGCCGCTGGCCCTGCTCGGCGCGTACGTTGCGACTTTCTTTGTGTTCTGGGTTGCGCTCGCCAATGCGCTGCCGCCGCTGGGCGGAGGCGCGCCCCGCCGCGCGAGTACGGACAAGTGAAATGAGGGGCGAGCGCGAGCGGTCGAAACGATAAATGGCAGCAGAACAACCCATCACGGCGAACGAATACATCCTGCACCACCTGACGTTCCTGTCGAACAAGGAACCGCAGGGTGTGGTGGACTTTTCCGTGATTCACCTGGACAGCGTGTTCTTCTCGGTGGCGCTCGCGGTGCTGTTCGCCGGTTCGTTCTACTTCGCCGCGCGCACGGCGACCTCGGGACAACCCGGCAAGTTTCAGAATTTCGTGGAGTTGGTCGTCGAATTCATCGATACGCAGGTGAAGGACAGCTTTCAGGGCACCAACAAACTGCTCGCGCCGCTCGCGCTCACGATCTTTTGCTGGGTATTCCTTTTCAACGCCATGGACATCCTGCCGGTGGATCTGCTGCCCTGGATTGCGCACGGCGCCGGACTCGAACATCTGAAAGTGGTCCCCACCACCGACCTCAACGTCACCTTTGCAATGGCCTTGACGGTCTTCGTCCTCATCATTTTCTACAGCATCAAGTGCAAGGGACTCGGCGGCTTCCTGGCTGAGCTCACGCTGCAGCCGTTCAGCGCGAAGAACCCGGTCCTGAAAGTTCTGCTGATCCCGGCGAACCTGCTGCTGGAGATCGTGCCTTTTCTGGCAAGGCCGATTTCGCTGTCGCTGCGCTTGTACGGCAACCTGTTCGCCGGCGAGATGATCTTCCTGCTGCTCGCGGCCCTGACCCTGCACGGCATCACGCAATTGTCGAGTGTCGGCGGCTGGGCTCTGCTGCTGGCGCAGTTCGTGCTGGCATTCATCTGGGCGGTGTTCCACCTGCTTGTGATTACACTGCAAGCCTTCATATTCATGGTGTTGACGATCGTCTATCTGGCCATGGCGCAGGAGCACCATTGATTCCTCGAGTCGGATACCACCGCAAAATTCGCATCTGTGTCTAGGAGAATTTGAATGGAAAATTTCGCACACGTCCAGGCCATGACCGTGCTCGCCGTCGGGATCATTTTCGGCATGGGCGCCCTCGGCACCGCCATCGGCTTCGGAATCCTGGGAGGCCGCTTCCTGGAGGGCGCGGCACGCCAGCCCGAACTCGCCGCGATGCTGCAGGTGAAGATGTTCATCGTGGCTGCCCTGGTCGACGCGGTCGCCATGATCGGCATCGGTTTCGCGCTGTTCTTCACCTTCGCGAATCCGTTCACCACCGGGCTGACGCACTAAACAGCGGGCCGGCGGACGCGCTGGTCAGGAGACTACAATGAACATCAATCTCACGTTGATCGTGCAGGTGATCGTGTTCGTGGTCCTCATCTGGTTCACGATGAAATTCGTCTGGCCGATGATTCTCGGACCGATGGAGGAGCGATCCCGCAAGATCGCATCGGGACTCGCCGCCGCCGAGAAGGGCAAGCTCGACCTGACCCAGGCCGAGGAGCGGGCCCAGGTCATCATCCGCGAAGCGCGCGAGCGCGCGGCGCAGATCGTCGATCAAGCGGGCAAGCGCTCGACCGAGATGGTCGAAGAGGCCAAGGGCACCGCCTCGAGCGAGGCGCAGCGGCTCGTGTCGCAGGCGCACGAGGAGGCGGCGCGCGAGTCCGCGCGCGCACGCGAAGGGCTGGCACGCGAGGTCGGCAAGCTCGCCGTCGAAGGCGCTTCGCGCCTGCTCGAGCGCGAGGTCGATCCGAAGACCCACGCCGAGCTGCTGGACAGACTGGCGGCGGAGGTTGCGCGTGGCTGAGCGCGCCACCATTGCGCGGCCCTATGCGAAGGCGGCATTCGAATACGCGCGCGACGCCAACGCGTTTGCCGCGTGGTCCGCGGGATTGAATGCGGCGCGCGACATCGTCGCGGATCCGCGCGTCGCGCCGCTGACGAAGAGTCCGGCCTGGACTGCGGCCGATCTCGCGAGCCTGGTGAGCGACGTGGCGGGCGACGAGCTCGATGCCGGAATGCGCAACTTCGTGCGCGTGCTGGCCGAGAACCGCCGGCTGTTGCTGCTGCCGGAAATTGCCGCGCATTACGCGGAACTGCGCGCCGCGGTGGAGAACACCGTCGATGTCGAGGTGATTTCGGCGGTCGAACTCGACGCCGCGCAGCGCGACAAGCTGAGCCGCGCCCTGGCCACGCGCCTCAAGCGCGAGGTGCACATGAGAAATTCGGTCGATGCCTCGCTGCTCGGCGGCGCGGTGCTGCGCGCCGGGGACCTGGTGATCGACGGCTCGTTGAAGGGCCGTTTGCAGCGCCTCGCGACGGAATTGACCAGTTAGAAGCGTTTAGCCGCGGGCAAGCAAGGCCCGCAAGAGGATCGATATGTCCATCAAGGCATCGGAAATCAGCGACCTGATCAAGGCGCGCATCGACAAATTTGCCGCGGCAACCGAGGCCCGCAACGTCGGCACGGTGGTGAGCGTCACCGACGGCATCGTCCGCATCCATGGCCTCGCCGACGCCCGTTACGGGGAAATGCTCGAGTTCGTCGGCAACACGTTCGGGCTCGCGCTCAATCTGGAGCAGGATTCCGTGGGCTCGGTGGTGCTCGGCGACTACAAGCACATTTCCGAAGGATCGACCGTCAAGACCACCGGCCGCATTCTCGAAGTTCCGGTGGGTCCGGAGCTGCTCGGCCGCGTGGTCGACGCGCTCGGCAATCCGATCGACGGCAAGGGTCCGGTCGCCGCCAAGCTGAAATCGCCGCTCGAGCGCGTCGCGCCGGGCGTGATCTTCCGCAAGAGCGTGTCGCAGCCTGTTCAAACCGGCCTGAAGGCCATCGACGCCATGGTGCCGATCGGCCGCGGCCAGCGCGAACTCATCATCGGCGACCGCCAGACCGGCAAGACCGCGGTGGCCATCGACACCATTATCAACCAGAAAGGCACGGGCGTTAAATGCGTCTATGTCGCCATCGGCCAGAAACAGAGTTCGATCGCCAACGTGGTGCGCAAGCTCGAAGAGCACGGCGCCATGGGTCACACCGTCATCGTCGCGGCGTCCGCCTCGACCCCCGCCGCCATGCAGTACCTCGCGCCGTACGGCGGCTGCGCAATGGGCGAATACTTCATGGATAACGGCGAAGACGCGTTGATCGTCTATGACGATCTCTCGAAGCAGGCGGTGGCCTACCGGCAAATCTCGCTGTTGCTGCGCCGTCCGCCGGGCCGCGAAGCGTATCCGGGGGACGTGTTCTACCTGCACTCGCGCTTGCTCGAGCGCGCGGCCCGGGTCAACGAGGAGTACGTCGAGAAATTCACCGAGGGCCGCGTCAAGGGCAGAACCGGATCGCTGACGGGCATACCCATCATCGAGACCCAGGCGGGCGACGTCACGGCATTCGTGCCGACCAACGTCATCTCGATCACGGACGGCCAGATTTTCCTGGAAACCGACTTGTTCAACGCCGGCATGCGTCCGGCCATCAACGCCGGCATCTCGGTGTCGCGCGTCGGTGGCGCGGCGCAGACCAACATCATCAAGAAGCTCGGCGGCGGCATCCGCCTGGCCCTGGCGCAATACCGCGAATTGGCCGCGTTCTCCCAGTTCGCCTCGGATCTGGATGAAGCCACCCGCCGGCAGCTCGAGCGCGGCCAGCGCGTCACCGAGCTCATGAAGCAGAAGCAGTATGCGCCGATGTCCGTGGCGGAGATGGCGCTGTCGCTGTACGCCGCCAACAACGGTTTCTTCGACAAAGTGGAGCGCCTCAAGGTGGTCGAGACCGAGGCGGCGTTGCAGTCCTTTGCGCGCAGCACCTACGGCGACCTGCTGAAGAGCATCAACGGCAAACCGGACCTTTCCGCCGAGGTCGACGCCGGTTTGAAGAAATGCTGCAGCGAATTCTTCTCGAGTCTCTAGGCCGGCGGACCAGGCAGTACCACCATGGCAGGCGCAAAGGAAATCCGCGGCAAGATCGCGAGCATCAAGAACACGCAGAAGATCACCAAGGCCATGGAAATGGTGGCCGCGAGCAAGATGCGCAAGGCGCAGGAACGCATGCGCGCCGCCCGCCCGTACGCCGAGAAGATCCGCAAGATCATCGGCCATCTGCGCCAGGTGAACCTGGATTACAAGCATCCCTTCACCCTGGAGAGGCCGGTGCAGTCGGTCGGCATCGTCGTCATCAGCACCGACCGGGGCCTGTGCGGCTCGCTCAATTTGAACCTGTTCAAGGCGACCTTGGGTGCGGTCCGCGAAGCGCAGGCCAGGAACGCCCAAGTCCACCTGTGCATCATCGGATCGAAGGCGCTGCAGTTCTTCCGGCGCCTGGCCGGCGTGAAGATCGACGCCTCGGTCACGCATCTGGGCGACAGGCCCCGCGTCAAGGATTTGATCGGCACGACCAAAGTCATGCTGGATTTTTATCGCGACGCCAAGATCGACCAGCTGCTGCTGGTGCACAACGTTTTCGTCAATACGATGACTCAACGCGGCGTCGTCTCGCAGTTGCTGCCCATTCAAACTGTCGACAAGGACGAGCTGCAGGAGCGTTGGGACTACATCTACGAACCGGATTCGGTGGAGATCCTCGACGGGATTCTGATGCGCTATGTCGAAGCGCAGGTCTTTCAGGGCGCCGTGGAGAACGTCGCCTGCGAAATGGCGGCGCGCATGGTGGCGATGAAGAGCGCCACCGACAACGCCGGCGCGCTCATCGACGAGCTGCAGCTCATTTACAACAAGGCGCGCCAGGCGGCGATCACGAAAGAGCTTTCGGAGATCGTCGGCGGCGCCGCAGCGGTTTAATCAGAGGTATCAGTTATGTCCAGCGCAGCCAGCGGCAAAATCGTGCAAATCATCGGTGCGGTCATCGATGTGGAATTCCCGCGCGATCAGATTCCCAAGATCTACGACGCGCTCAAGCTCGAGGACGTGGACCTGACCCTCGAAGTGCAGCAGCAGCTGGGCGACGGCATCGTGCGCACCATCGCGATGGGGGCCTCCGAAGGCCTGCGCCGCGGCCTGCGCGTCACCGGCACCGGCAAGGGGATTCTGGTGCCGGTGGGCGCCGGCACGCTCGGCCGCATCATGGACGTGCTCGGCAAACCGCAGGATGAGCGCGGCCCGGTGCAGAGCAGCGAATACCTGCCCATCCACCGGCCCGCCCCGGCCTACGACGAGCAGGCGGGCGGCCAGGACCTGCTGGTGACGGGCATCAAGGTCATCGATCTGCTGGTGCCGTTTGCCAAAGGCGGCAAAGTCGGCCTGTTCGGCGGCGCCGGCGTCGGCAAGACGGTGAACATGCTCGAACTCATCAACAACATCGCCAAGCAGTACAGCGGCCTGTCGGTGTTCGCGGGCGTCGGCGAGCGCACCCGCGAAGGCAACGACTTCTATCACGAGATGATCGAATCCGGGGTCATCGACAAGGAGAACCTCGGCAATTCCAAGGTCGCCATGGTGTACGGACAGATGAACGAGCCGCCGGGCAATCGTCTGCGCGTCGCGCTCACCGGATTGACGATGGCGGAATACTTCCGCGACGAAAAGCAGGCCTCCGGCAAGGGCCGCGACGTGCTGTTCTTCGTCGACAACATCTATCGATATACGCTGGCGGGAACGGAAGTGTCCGCGCTGCTTGGCCGCATGCCGTCGGCGGTGGGCTATCAGCCGACGCTGGCCGAGGAAATGGGCGTGCTTCAGGAGCGCATCACCTCGACCAAGACCGGTTCCATCACCTCGATCCAGGCCGTCTACGTGCCGGCGGACGACTTGACCGACCCCTCGCCGGCAACCACCTTCGCGCATCTGGACGCGACCGTGGTGCTGTCCCGGCAGATTGCCTCGCTCGGCATCTACCCCGCGGTCGATCCCTTGGACTCCACCAGCCGGCAGCTCGACCCCCTGGTGGTCGGAGAGGATCACTACAATACCGCGCGCGCCGTGCAGGCCGTATTGCAGCGCGCCCGTGAATTGCAGGACATCATCGCTATTCTCGGGATGGACGAATTGTCCGAAGAGGACAAGTTGAGTGTGTACCGCGCCCGCAAGATCCAACGCTTTCTGTCGCAGCCGTTCAACGTCGCCAAGGTGTTCACCGGACAGGACGGCAAGATCGTCCCGCTGAAGGACACCATCCGCGGCTTCAAGGCCATCATCGCCGGAGAATACGACCATTTGCCGGAACAGGCCTTTTACATGATCGGCGCCATCGAAGAGGCCGTCGAGAAAGCCAAGACCCTGGGGTAACTTCAAGGGCGTAACCTCAAGGTTAGCTTCAAGGGCGCAACTTCAAGGGCTTCAATTCAAGAGCTTCACTTCAAGATCATGGCCAACACCATTCACGTCGATATCGTCAGCGCCGAAGGGCAAATCTTCTCGGGCGATGCCAACATGGTGTTCGTGCCGGGCTCGCAGGGCGAACTCGGCATCGCGCCGCGTCACGCGCCGCTGCTGACCACCTTGAAGGCCGGCGAGGTGCGAGTGCAAACCGAGGGGCGCGAGGAACAGTCTTTCTACGTGGGCGGCGGTTCGCTCGAGGTTCAGCCCCACATCGTGACGGTGCTGGCCGATACGGCAGCTCGCGCGCGAGATCTGGACGAAGCCGCCGCGCTCGCCGCGAAGCAGCGCGCCGAGGACGCGGTGCGCGCGCGCTCGGATAAGATGGATATCGCGGAAGCGCAGGCGGAACTGGCCCGGGCCGTGGCACAATTGCGGGCAATCGAGCGCCTGCGTAAGAAGCGCTAGGAGCTTGTCAGACTGAAGGGTTCTGTCCCCGCGGGGCGGCCTGAGATCGCGTCATTAGTCAGACAGGCACCCAGGAGCTGTCCGCAAACGGAGTCTTCATGCGTCTTTCGGTCGTCATCCTGGCCGCGGGCCAGGGCAAGCGGATGAATTCCAGCCTGCCGAAAGTGCTGCAGCCGCTGGCGGGGCGGCCGCTGCTCGAGCACGTCGTCGGCGCCGCGCAGCGCCTCGCACCGGCCAATATCTATGTCGTCTACGGCCATGGCGGCGCCCAGGTGCAAGCCGCATTGGCGCACCGGCCGGTCGAGTGGATACTGCAGGCAGAGCAACTGGGCACGGGTCACGCCACGATGCAGGCCATGTGCGTCATTCCGGACGATCACACGGTGCTGGTGCTGTACGGCGACGTGCCGCTGATCCGCACGGCCTCCTTGAGCAGACTCGTCGCCATCGCGGACGCTGGGGCGCTCGCGATCTTGTCCGTGGATCTCCCCGACGCGACCGGCTACGGGCGCATCCTGCGGGGCGGGGACGGACAGGTGACGGCCATCGTCGAGCAACGGGATGCTAAACCCGAACAACTGCCGATCCGCGAACTCAATTCCGGGCTGATGGCCGCTCCCGCGTCGCGGCTTCGGGAATGGCTGCTGGGATTGAGCAGCGACAATTCGCAACGTGAGTACTACCTGACCGACGTGGTGGCGGCCGCGGTGCGCGCCGGCGACCGTGTCGAGGCGGTGCGCGCGGACGACGCCGCGGAAGTCGCCGGCGTCAACGACAAGATTCAACTCGCTCAGGCGGAGACCGCGTACCGCCGCGAGCGGGCCGAAGAGTTGATGCTTGCCGGCGCCACCCTGGCGGACCCGGCGCGCGTCGACATCCGCGGCGAAGTCGAGGTCGGGCGGGACGTGTTCATCGATATCAACGTGCTGCTGACCGGTCATGTCAAGCTCGGCCCGGGCGTGACGCTCGGCGCCCATTGCATCGTCAATAACTCGCAGATCGGTGCGGGCACCGAAGTGTTGCCGAACAGCATCATCGATAATGCGATCGTCGGCGAGAACTGCCGCATCGGCCCGTTCGCGAGAGTCCGCCCGCACTCGGTGCTGCACGATCAGGTGCACGTCGGCAACTTCGTCGAGATCAAGAACAGCGAGATGGGCGCGGGCAGCAAGGCCAATCACTTGAGTTACGTGGGCGACGCGGTCGTGGGCCGCGGCGTCAACGTCGGCGCCGGCAGCATCACCTGCAACTACGACGGCCAGAACAAGTGGCCGACGCTGATCGGCGATGACGCGTTCATCGGATCGGGCAGCATGCTGGTGGCTCCGGTGCGCATCGGCGCCGGCGCGACCATCGGCGCCGGCTCGACCATCACCCAAAACGCCGCGGACGGCAGCTTGACGCTGACCCGCGCGGTCCAGTCTACGGTTGCCGGATGGAGCCGGCCGCGCCGACTCGACGACGCTGAAAGGACCGCGGCAATCGATGCGGCGCTCAAGACGCCGAAGCGCTGAATCCGTCGCCGGGCCTTGCGGCGGGAATTTTCCCGATTTTGTCGAGAATTTCCTACGCGCGCCGGAAAGTGCCGCGCCATTTCCATGTTCCCGCCGCTATAGTGCCGGAGCATGAACCAGGGTATCTGCTCGCTGTTCGCCGTCTGCGCCCTGGGGGTGGCAGAGGCGCCCGCCGGCGCAGCGCCGATCGACGGATGCGCCAAGGGGTCGGAAGACGAAGGATTCTTTGCCAGGCTCGCGCAGAGCTACCGCTCCCACCTGGCCTGGGACGGCGGTGACCCCAACGCGCCGGTGACGGTGGTGGTCGGCGGCGCCGAGGTGCCCGAATCCAATCCGCCGTGGCCGTACTCGACCTGGAACATCGGCGCATCGCCGGCCATCGGCGTCGAGAACATGTATACCAGTGCATTGATGGATGCGCTGTACTGCGGCGAGCACGGCCGGGAGCTCAAGGACAGCCGCTTCTCGATTTACGGGTGGGTCGAGCCGGGTGGCAACTGGAGTACCTCGCATACGCGATTCAATTACGCGACGGGTACGGGAGGCAATTACCCGGCGGCGTATTCGTTCGAACCGAATACCCTGCAGGTGGACCAGGTTGCGCTGTACCTCGAACGCACGCCGGACGAGCTGCAATTCGATCATTTCGACTGGGGCGCCCGCTTTTCGGGAATTTACGGCACCGACTACAAGTACACCTTCAGCAACGGCGTGTTCAGCAACCAGTACCTGAACGAGGAGCGCCAGTACGGCTTCGACCCGGTCATGTACTACCTGGATTTCTGGTTTCCGAAGATCGCCCAGGGAGAAAACATCCGCGTCGGGCGCTACATATCCATTCCGGACATCGAGGCGCAGCTCGCGCCCAACAATCTCAGTTACAGCCACTCGCTGCTGTACACCGTCGATCCGTACACGCAGCAGGGCATCGTCAGCACCACCCGGCTCACCAAGAATTGGCAGATTCAGACCGAACTGTCGGCCGGCAACGACGTCGCCCCCTGGGTCAAGAGCGAACGTCACCTGACCCCCGCGGCCTGCGTGATCTGGACTTCCGATTCGGGCCGCGACAACCTGTATCCCTGCATGAATGGACTCAACGACGGCAACTGGCGCTGGAACAACGTGCAACATGCCGTCATCACCTGGTACCACAAGTTCGACGCGAAGTTCCACATGGATACGGAGGTCTGGTACATGTGGCAAAGCCATACCCCGAACGTCGAGAATCCGGCGGGCGTGGCGGCGATCGCCCAGGCGTATCCGTACGTCAGGGACGGCGCGCCGAACGGCGCGCAATGCAATCCCGCCGTGGTGTACTGCTATTCTTACGAATGGGCGGCCGTCAATTACCTCAACTATCAGCTGGACGCGCGCGACATCCTCGTGTGGCGCACCGATTTCCTGAACGACGCGCGCGCGCAGCGCACCGGCTTCAAGACCCGCTATTACGAGTTCACGCTGAGTTATACCCACTGGGTGGGGGATGTCATCGAATTGCGTCCCGAGGTGCGCTACGAGCACGCGCAGGATGCCGATGCCTACGACAACCCCACGGACACCTTGGGCGCGGGCAGGAATTCGCAGGTCACGATTGCCGCCGACGCCATCCTGCATTTTTGAACGAACGCCCGCCCGCAGCGTCGAACCGACCGTCGCGGCGCAATGGAAGGGATACGGGATGAGCGAGAACGGGCAGCAGTCCATCGACCGACGCGCCTGGCCAAGATCGCGGCAATGGCGGATCGTGATCATCGCCGCGATCGCGATTGCCGTCGCCGTGCTGGCCATCTGGCTGGGGGGCCGCTTGTTCGGCGGACACGAAACCACGGCCGTTGCAGCACCGTCGCCGCCCGGCACATTTCGCCCGACCGCGCAGCAATTGAAGACCTTGACCATCGAAACCGTGCAAACTCACGGGTTCGTCAGCCAGGAACTGACCGAGGGGAAGATCGCCGTCGACGGCGATCGCACGACGCCTGTCTTCTCGCCGTACTCCGGGCGGGTCACGCGCGTCATCGCCGGCATCGGCGATGCCGTGAAGGCGGGCGCACCGCTCGCGACCCTCGAAGCCGCGGAATTCGTCCAGGCGCAAAGCGATCTCAAAGCCGCCGCCGCCCAGCTGAAGCTCGCACGCATCAACGAGGCACGCAAGCACGCCTTGTACGACGCCAAGGGAGGCAGCCTTCAGGATTGGCAGTCAGCACAGGCCGACTTGAGCGCGGCCGAAACCGCCTTGAACTCGGTGCAAAATCGCCTCAGGATTCTCGGCAAGTCGGCGGCGGACGTCACTGCTCTGGAGCGCGAGCCGGGCATTGATCCCGTGGCCACCTTGACCGCGCCGATCGCCGGCGTCGTCGTCGACCGGCAGATCGGGCCCGGTGAATATCTGCAATCCGGCAACGGCACGCCGCTGTTCACCATCGCCGATACGTCGAGCGTATGGCTGCTCGCCAACGTGCGCGAAACGGACGCCGCGCTCGTGAAATTGGGGCAGCCCGTCGAAGTGCGCGTGCCCGCGTACCCGCAGCGGAGATTCGATGCGCGCGTCACGTACGTCGCGGCGCTCATCGATCCCGTGACGCATCGCCTGCCGGTACGCGCCGAGATCGACAACCGCGACTCTGCCTTGAAGCCGGAAATGTTCGCCAGTTTCCGGATTCTGACCGGCGATGCATCCGAGTCCCCGGCGGTTCCCGAATCTGCCGTGGTGTACGAAGGCGATGCCGCGCACGTCTGGCTGCTAGAGCCGGATGGATTGCTGCGCTTCCAGTCCGTGCGCACCGGGCGCAGCGAGTCGGGACTCATCGAGGTGCTGGAGGGGCTGAGCCCCGGCCAACGGGTCGTGACGAAGGGCGGCCTGTTCATCGATCAGGCGGCGGTGCCCGCCGCTTCATGAACGCCATCGTCGCTTTCGCGCTGCGTCAGCGCGTGCTGATCGTGGTGCTGTTGGTCATGGTTCTCGGCGCCGGCATCGCCAGCTTTCTGTCTCTCAACATCGAAGCGTATCCGGATCCGGTACCGCCATTGGTCGACGTCGTCACCCAGAGTACCGGGCAGTCGGCCGAGGAAATCGAACGCTACATCACCATCCCTTTGGAAATTCAAATGGCGGGCATTCCGAACGTGCAAGCCATCCGCACCATTTCCTTGTTCGGACTGTCCGACGTGAAGGTGCAATTCACCTACGATTTCACCTACTACCAGGCCGAGCAATGGGTCACCAACCGCCTGTCACAACTGGGAAGTTTGCCGAACAACGCGCAGCCGCAAATCTCGCCCACGAGTCCGATCGGTGAGATATTCCGCTACCGCGTGGTGGGTCCGCGCAATTACTCGGTCACCGACCTCAAAACCCTGCAGGACTGGGTGTTGGAGCGTCGCTTCAAGGCCGTGCCCGGGGTGATCGACGTGACCGGTTGGGGCGGCAAGACCAAGACTTACGACATAGCGATCGATCAGCGCAAACTGCTCGGCTACGGATTGTCCGTGCCGCAGGTGTTGCAGGCGCTCGCCAACGCCAACATCAATGTCGGCGGGCAAACGGTGAATTTCGGTGCGCAGTCCGCGGTGGTGCGCGGAGTCGGTCTCATTCACTCGGTGGACGAGATACGCCGCACGCTGATCACCAACAACCAAGGTGCGCCCGTGGTGATCGGGGATGTGGCGCAGGTGGTCATCGGAAATCTGCCGCGCCTCGGCATCGCCGGCTTCGACGACATCGACGACATCGTGCAGGGCATCGTGCTCATGCGGCGCGGCGCGGAGAGCATTCCGACCATCAAACGGGTGGAAGCCGAAGTCGACAAGATCAACGGCAGCGGCATCCTGCCGCCCGGGGTGAGCATCCAGCGCATCTACGATCGCAGCGATCTGATCCACGTCACCACCCATACCGTGCTGCACAACATGGTGGCGGGAATCGTGCTGATCTTCCTGTTGCAATGGGCATTTCTCGGCAATGTCCGCAGCGCCGTGATCGTCGCCATGACCATTCCCTTCGCCCTGTCGTTCGCCATCGGCCTCATGGTGCTGCGCGGCGAATCCGCCAATCTGCTGTCGGTGGGCGCGATCGATTTCGGGCTGGTGGTCGACGCCACGGTCATCATGGTCGAGAACATCTTCAGGCACCTCGCAGAGGCAAGCGCGCACCTCGGGCAGGGTCCGAGCACCCTGCACCGCATGCGGGTGCGCGGCGGCTTCAGCGGCAAGACCGGCTCGATCTCCGTGGCCGCGGCCGAAGTCAGCCAATCCATTTTCTTCGCCGCGGCCATCATCATCGCGGGATTCGTGCCGCTGTTCACCCTGTCGGGCATCGAGGGCCACATCTTCGGTCCGATGGCCAAGACCTACGCCTATGCGATTTCAGGCGGACTGATCGCGACGTTCACCATCGCGCCGGCCCTGAGCCTCATCTTGTTTCCCGCCAAGGTCGAGGAGCGCGAGACGTTCATCGTGCGCAGCCTGCGCCGCATCTACGAACCGGCGCTCGAGTTCGTGCTGGCGAATCGCATCATCACCTTTGCCGGGTTGGCGCTGCTCGCGCTGCTCGCGCTCCTGGCCGTGCGTTCCTTGGGTCTGGAATTTCTGCCGAAGCTGGAGGAGGGCAATCTGTGGGTTCGCGCGACTTTCCCGCAGTCGATTTCACTGGAGGACAGCGATACCTACGTCAACCGCATGCGTGTGCTCTTGAAGACCTATCCGGAAGTGCAGTCGGTGGTGTCGCAGCACGGCCGCCCCGATGACGGCACCGACGCCACGGGATTCTTCAATGCCGAGTTTTTCGTGCCGCTGAAACCGGTCGACGAATGGCCGAACGGCGAGACCAAGGAAAAGCTCACCGACGAGATGACGCATGCGCTCGAGCAGCAGTTCCCGGGGGTGGATTTCAACTTCTCGCAATACATCCAGGACAACGTCGAAGAGGCGGCGTCGGGGGTGAAGGGCGAGAATTCCGTCAAGGTCTACGGCAATGATTTGGAGGTCCTGGAAAAGACCGCCGACCGCGTCGCCGCGGTGCTCGCCAAAGTGCCCGGCATCGAAGACCTGGCCGTGCTGCATTCGTTGGGGCAGCCGACCATCCGCATCGACGTCGATCGCGTGCGCGCGGCGCGCTACGGGCTCGCTCCCGGCGATGTGAACGCCGTGGTGCAGGCGGCGATCGGCGGCCAGAGCGCCGGCGATCTCTATGAATCGGGCAGCGACCGGCATTTCCCGATGATGGTGCGCCTGGCGGCGCCGTTCCGCCAAAACCTCGATGCGATCCGCCGCATCCCGATCGCGGCGGCGGCGAACAACGGCAGCGGGGTCATTCAAATTCCTCTCGAGGACGTCGCCGCGGTGCGGCTGGTGTCGGGCGCGGCCTTCATTTACCGCGAGCAGCAAGAGCGTTACGTGCCCATCAAATTCAGCGTTCGCGGCCGCGACTTGGGCAGCGTGGTGCTCGAGGCGCAGCGCGGCGTCGAATCGTCCGTGCCGTTGCCGGGAGGCTACCATCTCGAATGGGTCGGCGAATTCGGCAATCTGCAGGAGGCGGTGGCGCGCCTCGGTGTCGCGGTGCCGCTGTCTCTGGCGCTGATCGTGCTGTTGCTCTACTTGAACTTCAGCAGTTTGCGCGATGCGTTGCTGGCGGCCAGCGTCATTCCCATGGCTTTGCTGGGCGGGATACTCGCGCTGTGGATCAGCGGCACCGCGTTCAGCGTCTCCTCCGCCATCGGTTTCGTCGCGCTGTTCGGAATCGCGGCGATGGACGGCATTCTGATTCTGTCCTATTACCACTTGAGCCTGGATTCCGGACTCGATCGCGCCGGCGCCATGCTGCAGACCTGCCGCACCCAGCTACGGCCCGTGATGATGACCTGCATCGTGGCGTGCGTCGGTCTGCTGCCTGCCGCTTTTTCCACCGGCATCGGCTCGCAGGTGCAGCGGCCACTGGCGCTGGTGGTGGTCGGAGGAATGCTGCTGGCGCCGGTGCTGATATTGCTGGTGCTGCCGGTGCTGATCCTCAAATTCTCCCGTGCGCAGGAACTGCCCGCGGAGTTGACGCGCGAGCCCGGCACATGAGGCGCGCGGCGCCAGGCGCTGCGGCGCTCGCTCTGTGTGCCTGCGTGGGCCCGAACTTTCATCGCCCGCCGCCGCCGCCGGTCGAGCGCTATACGGCCGCGCCGCTGCCGCAGAGCACGGCGTCCGCCGCCGCGCCCGGCGGTGCCGCGCAAGTATTCTTGAGCGAGCAGGAAGTCCCGCGGGACTGGTGGCGAGGGTTCGGCTCCGAGGAGCTCGACGGTCTGGTCGGCGAGGCGCTGCGCGCCAACCCCAGCGTGCGGGCCGCCGCCGCGGCGCTGCGCCAGGCGCAAGAGAACACCGCCGCGCAGCGCGGATCTTATTTCCCGGCCGTGCAGGCGGGTTTTGCCGCGACCCGTCAACTCGATCCAGTCGGAGTGCTGAGCCCCAATCTCACCTCGGGAACGGCGCTCTACAATCTATACACGCCGCAGGTCACGGTGACCTACGTGCCCGACGTCTTCGGTTCGAACCGGCGCCAGGTGGAATCCCTGGATGCACTGGCCGAGGCCAGCCGCTTTCAGCTGGACGCCACCTATCTCACCCTGACCGCCAACGTGGTGACCGCGGCCATTGAGGAGGCGGGCTTGCGCGCGCAGATCGCGACCACGGAACGTATCATCGGCTTGGATCGCGAGGCCTTGGGCGTACAGCGGCGCCTGTTGGAACTCGGCGCGATTGCCGAAGGCGACGTGTTCGCACAGGAAGCGGCGCTGGCGCAATTGGAGGCCACGCTGCCGCCGTTGCGCCGGCAGTTGGAGACCGAGCGCGATCTGCTCGCCGCGCTGACCGGACGTCTGCCTGCCGACTTCACGCCGCCGCAGTTCGCGTTGAATGACCTCAAGCTGCCCACCGAATTGCCGCTGGGGGTGCCGTCCAAGCTGATCGAGCGGCGGCCCGACGTGCGCGCCGCCGAGGCGCAGTTGCACGCAGCCACCGCGCAGGTGGGCGTGGCGATCACCGACATGTTGCCGCAGGTGGTCATCACGGGCGCGATCGGCAGTTCTGCCACGGCGCTGGGAGATCTGTTCAAGGGGGGAACCGGATTCTGGAGCGTGGGAGCGACTTTGACGCAGACCCTGTTCCAGGGAGGAACGCTCATTCACCGCAAGCGGGCCGCGGACGCAGCCCTGGATCAAGCGGGCGCCCTGTACCGTTCGGCCGTGCTGACCGCCTTTCAAAACGTCGCCGACGCCTTGCATGCGCTCGACACCGACGCCGACGCATTGGGTGCTGCGGTGCGCGCCGAGACCGCGGCGCAGAAGAGCCTGGAGGTGGTGCGCCGTCAACTCGACTTGGGTTCGGTCAGCTACCTCGCCCTGATCGGTGCCGAGCAGGCCTATCAGCAGGCGGTGATCTCAACCGTGCAGGCGCGGTCCAACCGGTACGCCGACACAGCCGCCTTGTTCCAGGCGCTCGGCGGCTCCATCAGTCATTGAGCGGCGGCCTGCGCGGCCGGTGCGTCCACCAGCACCTTGGCGTATTCCAGCCCGGACGGCCCGATCAGTCATTGAGCGGCGGCCTGCGCGGCCGGCGCGACCAGCAGCACCTTGGCATAGGTCGCGTGCAGGCGTCCGACGCCGCGCGCCACGTGCATCAGCAATGTCAGCAACAACACACCGGCCAGCACCATCAGGGGCATCGCCCACACCGATCCGAGCCACGTCGGATTCATGTGCACGTCGGACGGCAGGTCGACCCAATCGTACCTCGATGGAACGTGGCGCGCTGCGATTCATTGCGATTGTCCTGGTTTGATGAAGCGGTCGACGAAGCGGCGGGTGCCGGCCCAAATCTCGCTCCACTCGGCGAGCACGAGTCGGCCCTGCTCGGTGATGCGGTAGTAACGGCGTGGCGGACCCGAGTAGGACGGCACGATGCGGCTGGTAAGCAGGTTGCCGGCCGACAGGGCGCGCAGCACCGGATAAATGGTGCCCTCCTTGAAGATGGACGTGCCCTCATTGGTGCTCGCCAGCCGTTTGGCGATTTCGTAGCCGTAGAGGTCCTCGGTCGTTTGCGCGAGGATGGCGAGCAATACCAGCCCAACCAAGCCCCCATTGAGGTCTTTTTGGAATTTCTTGCTCCCACTATCGTCCATACGCCAATACTATATACTTACTAATAGTGACTAGCAATCAATACAAGTTGCCACACAGTAGTCAAGCCATACAGCAGTCAAGAGCTGCCGCGGAATTGGACCATCGTCTACAAGGTCCGTCTGCAGCGGCAGGCGACTCACTCGCGCCGATGTTCCTAAGTCAGACGGGCTGCTAGGCTGCCAGCCTGTTTTACCAATAAGTCCGCCGAGGTCTGTCGCATGTGTGGAATCGTGGGCGTGGTCGCTGAGCGCAATGCGGTACCCATTTTGATGGAGGGGCTGCGGCGGTTGGAATATCGCGGCTACGACTCCGCGGGCATTGCAGTACTCGACCGAGGCAAGGTCGCGCGGCTGCGCACCGTGGGCAAGGTCAAGGTTTTGCAGGAGGCGCTCGACGCGAGTCCGATCGGCGGGTCGGTCGGCATTGCGCACACCCGCTGGGCGACGCACGGCGTCCCGACCACGCAAAACGCCCATCCCCATCTGTCGCGCGACGGCATCGCCATCGTGCACAACGGCATCATCGAGAACCACGAGACACTCCGTGCCGACCTCAAGCGGCTGGGATACACCTTCACGTCGGAAACCGATACCGAGGTGGTCGTGCATCGGATTCACCATCATCTGGGCGCTTCGGGCAATCTCCTGGCGGCGGTGCGCAAGACCGTGGCCGAACTGCGGGGTGCCTATGCGTTGGCGGTCATGTGCGAGGCCGACCCGTCGTGCATCGTCGCGGCGCGCGAGGGTTGCCCGGTGGTCGTCGGCCTAGGCATCGATGAGAACTTCGTTGCGTCGGACGTCGCCGCGCTGCTGCCCGTCACGCGACGCTTCCTGTTCCTGGAAGAAGGCGACGTCGCGGAAATCCGCCGCAAGTCGGTCAACATCGTCGACGTCGAGGGGACGTCGCGCAGCCGGCCGATCAGCGAAAGCGACCTGCCGGCCGATGCCGTGGAACGCGGTCAGTACCGTCATTTCATGTTGAAGGAGATCCACGAGCAGCCGCGCGCGGTCGCGCAGACCATGGAAGAGCGGATTGCCGGAGGCAAGCTCCTCGACGCCGCGTTCGGGCCGACCGCCCACCAAGTGTTCGGCAAGGTGAGGTCGGTGCATATCGCGGCCTGCGGCACCAGCTACCACGCCGGCCTGGCCGCGAGCTATTTCATCGAACAGATCTGCCGGATTCCCGCGCGCGTCGAAATTGCCAGCGAATACCGCTATCGGGATCCGGTGATCACTCCGGATACGCTGTTCGTCACCATCTCGCAGTCCGGTGAAACGGCGGACACGCTGGCGGCGCTGCGCAACGCCAGGCGCGCGCAGTACCTTTCGACCCTGACCATCTGCAACGTAGCGGAGAGCTCGATGGTGCGGGAGTCGGATCTCAAGTTGTTGACGCGCGCGGGCCCCGAGATCGGCGTCGCGTCGACCAAGGCGTTCACCACGCAGCTGACCGCGCTCGCCATGCTGACCATTGCGCTCGCCAAGAACCGGCATGAGTTGGTGTCGGAGAGCGAACTCACATCGCAGCTGCTTCAGCTCCCCGGGCTGATCGAGAAGACGCTGAAGCTCGATGCGCGCATCGCGGTGCTCGCCGAGGAATTCGCGGACAAGCACCACGCGCTGTTTCTCGGCCGCGGTCCCCTGTACGCCATCGCCCTCGAGGGTGCGTTGAAGCTGAAGGAGATTTCCTATATCCATGCGGAAGGCTACGCGGCCGCGGAACTCAAACACGGACCGCTGGCGCTCATCGACGAGGACATGCCGGTGGTGGCCGTGGCGCCGAACAACGAGCTGTTGGAGAAGCTCAAGTCCAATTTGCAGGAAGTGCGCGCACGCGGCGGCAAGCTGTTCGTATTCGCAGATCCGCAGGCGAAGATGCACAGCGAGGAGGGTGTGACCGTCATCGAGATGCCGGTGACCGCCTCGGCGCTGCAGGCGCCCGTGTTGTTCACCGTGCCGCTGCAGCTCCTTGCCTATCACGCCGCCGTACTCAAGGGTACCGACGTCGATCAACCGCGAAACCTCGCCAAATGTCTGACGGTAGAATAGGCGTGCGCTCAGAATGAAGGTCGAGGAACCGCTCGACGATGTGACGGCGCATCTCGATGTCTGAGAAAGACACAGTTTCGAACGTGCCCGGGCCAATGCGCAGCGGAGGCCGGATTCTGGTCGACGCGCTGCGTTTGCAGGGTGTCGATCGCGTCTACTGCGTACCCGGCGAGAGCTACCTGCCGGTTTTGGATGCCCTGGTCGACGTTCCGGAAATTGCGGTGGTCAGCGCGCGGCACGAGGGCGCCGCCGCCAACATGGCCGAGGCGGACGGCAAGCTCACGGGCAGACCCGGCATATGCATGGTGACCCGCGGACCGGGTGCCACCCATGCCTCGGTGGGCGTGCACACGGCCTTTCAGGATTCGACACCGATGGTGCTGTTCATCGGCCAGGTTGCCCGATCCGCACGGGATCGGGAAGCATTCCAAGAAGTCGATTTCCGCGCCATGTTCGCCCCGCTGGCAAAATGGGCCGCGGAAATCGACGATCCGGCTCGAATCCCCGAATACCTGGCTCGCGCATTTCGAGTCGCGCTGTCGGGCCGCGCCGGCCCCGTCGTGCTGTCGCTGCCCGAGGATATTCTGTCCGCAGTGATTCCTGAACCGCCGCAGGCCGAAACGGCGGTCGCTGCGGGTGCGAGCGTGCGGGGCTCGGATCTGCAGACACTGGGCCAGATGCTTGCCAAGGCATCGCGGCCGCTGTTGGTCGTGGGGGGCAGCGGTTGGACCGCGGCTGCGTGTCAGGGGCTGCTCAGGTTCGCCCGCAAAAACGAGCTCCCGATCGTGGCGAGCTTCCGTCGTCAAGATCTCATCGATAACCGCGATGCCAATTACTGCGGGCACTTGGGTCTCGGCGTCAACCCCAGCCTTGCCGAGCGGCTCAAGTCGGCGGACGTGATCGTCGCGATCGGTTCGCGGCTCGGCGAGAACACGACCAACGACTACACGCTGCTGACTCCGCCGGTGCCGCAGCAGACGCTGGTGCACGTGTATCCCGATCCCAACGAACTCGGGCGGGTCTATCAACCGACATTGGCCATCGCCTGCGGCGTCTCAGACTTCGCGGAAGCGGTTGCCGACATGGATTTGGGTCCGGCCAAGCGCGGCGCTTGGTTGAAAGAGGCCCGCGACGCCTATGTGAGGTTCAGCAGGCCGTCGCCGACCCCCTCGGACACCCCCTCAGCCACTCCTGGGATTACGCCGTCATCCGGGTCGGGCACGCTCTTGAGCGCGCCGCGCACGCTGTCGGCCGCTCCGGCCATGTCCTCAAGCAAGCCGGCGCCATCCAGGAATTTCGTCAACATGGCCGAGGTGGTGGGCTGGCTGAGCGAGCAGCTCCCCGACGATGCCATCATCTGCAACGGCGCGGGCAATTACACCGTCTGGGTGCATCGCTATTTCCGTTACAGGCAGCCGCGCACCGAACTGGCGCCGGTCAGCGGCGCCATGGGTTACGGCGTCCCGGCCGCCATCGCCGCCAAGCTGCGCTTTCCGAAGCGTGTGGTGATCGCGTTCGCGGGGGACGGCTGCTTCATGATGTACCCGCAAGAATTGGCCACGGCGATGCAACACCACGCCAATGTAGTCATCCTGATCGTGAACAACGGCACTTACGGCACGATCCGCATGCACCAGGAGCGCCGCTTTCCGGGGCGGGTCATCGCGACCGAGCTGGTCAATCCCGATATGGTCGCGCTGGCGCAAAGCTTTGGCGCCTTCGCCGAGCGGGTCGAATCCACGGGCGACTTCGCCGCGGCGTTTCAGCGTGCCATGGCGGCGGGGCGGCCCGCGCTCTTGGATCTGCGCGTCGATCCGGCACAGATCTCCCCCACGTTCAGACTGGCCCCAAGCAGCTAGATGAGTCTGGAGGCGGATGGACTGAAGGCAGCATGAGCTGAAGGCAGCATGAGCTGAAGAGCGGCATGGGCTAAGAGACGGCATGCACTAAAGGCAGCATGAGCTGAAGGGCATGAGCTGAAGAGCGGCATGGGCTAAGAGACCGCATGCACTAAAGGCGGCGATCGTGCCGACTTGCGTTTTTGTCGGCGCGCTGCCGCGGGGCAATGACCGGCGGGCGTTCCTTGTGTGCTATACGTAAGACGGCTCTGTCGGCATTTGGTAAAGACTGTGTCAAGCGGCGCGATATTCGATTCGGCTTACTTTCGCAGGTATTACTTCTGCGCGTCCACACGGGTGACGACGCCGACGGAAATGCGCAATCGGGCGCGACTGATCGCCGCGATATTGCGGCACGCGGCGATCCCGGTGCACCGTATCCTGGATGCAGGCTGCGGCGTCGGATTGCTGCGCAAGCCCTTCGCCGAGGTGTTGCCAAGGGCACGCTACGTCGGCCTCGAGTCGAGCGACTATCTGTGCCGTCGCTATGGATGGATTCAAGGATCGGTGGTCGATTACGTAGCGCGCTCGGCCTGCGATCTTCTGGTGTGCTACGACGTTCTGCAGTACCTCGACGACCGCGACGCCGCGCGCGCCATCCGTAACCTCGCGAAACTCACCGCGGCCGCCTTGTACGTTTCCGCGTTGACCCGCGAGGACTGGCGGGCGAACTGCGATCAGGCCCGCACCGACAGCGCCGTGCACCTGCGTCCGGCGGAGTGGTACCGCCGCCGCCTGCGCGCGCGCTTCAATTATCTGGGTTTCGGTGTCTGGCTCCGCAAGGACGTCACCGCGGTGCTCTGGGACATGGAGCGCCCGTAGACCGACGGGCAGGAGCGTGATCGCGTGCCCGACACGCCTACTTGCGCACGAGGCACCGCTGCAGCGGAGCGTGAAACAGGTGCTTTACCGGGGCCGCAGCGGCTACAGGTTGTCGAGCATCCAACTCACGAGTGCGGCATGCACCGGATCGCCGACGCCGTAGTCGTCGCGGCCATCGTTGATCAGCGAGACCAGCACATAGGTTTTGCCGCTATTCGCCGTGACGTAACCCGCCACGCCGGTGACGCCGTCGAGGTGCCCGGTCTTCAAACGCACCGCGCCGGGTGGACTCGACTTCATTCGCGAGCGCAGCGTGCCGTCGATGCCCGCCAGCGGCAGCGACGCCATGAACTCCGGCGCAAATCGGCTGTGGTAGGCCGCGCTCAGGATCGCCGCCATCTGCAATGCCGAAATATGGGTGTTACGCGACAGCCCGGACCCGTTGTCGATGTCCATGCCGTGCAAATCCAGCCCGCGCTCATGACTCCACTCGGCAATCGCCTGCGCGCCCTTCTCGAGCGTCGCCGGCGACCCCGAACGCTCCTCGCCCATGGTCAGGAGCAAGTGGCGCGCCATCAAGTTGCTGCTGAATTTATTGGTCAGGCGCACGATCTCGCCCAGGGTCAGCGATTCGAAACTGAGCACGGGCTGCGCGTCGGCCGGCGTCGCGGCGACGCGCAGTTTGCCGGTGAACTCGCCGCCGAGCTCGCGCCACAATTCGACGAAAGTGCCGAATGCATACGTGGTGGGCTGCAGCAGAACGCGGGTGAAACTGCGTTCCGCGCAATGCGGGGACAGGGCGCCTGAGAATACCACGCGATCCGACTCCGCCGAGGCCACTTTGAAATCCACCCGGCCGCTTTTGCCGCCGCAACGGCCCGCGGCGTAGCGGACATGGTTTTCTATCGCCAGATTGACGGGCGTCGGGCTCGCGATTATGTCGACCCGGCGCGCATCGGCCTCGGGCGCCACGCGAAACTCGATGGATTGAAAATTCACCATGAGGGCGTCGGGCAGCACGTTGTACGCGCGGTTGGGGCGGCCGTCGAATTCGCCGGGATCTTCCGGCGGCAGGGAGAACGCCGTGTTGTCGATGACGATGTCGCCGTGGATGGTCTTCAGTCCCTTGTCGCGCAGCGCTCGCGCGAAGCTCCACCATCGCTCCAACGTCATGTAGGGATCGCCGCCGCCCTGCAGATAGAGATCGCCGTCGAGAACCCCTGCGTTCAACGTGCCGCGGATCGAGGCCCGCGTGTGCCAGGTGTAGGCGGGCCCCAGCAAGTCCAGCGCGGCGAAAGTCGTCACCACCTTGATGGTCGAGGCCGGGCTGCGCGGTGCGTCGGGATTTTCGCTGAGCAGCACGCGCCCCGATTCCACATCGAGCACGGCGAAACTCACGGCACTGGGCGGCAGCCGCTGTGCCGCGATGACTCGCGCGACCGGTACGGGCACGGCTGTCGACGCCGTGCCCCAGGCGCAGGGCGCGGCGCACACCAGCGCCGCAATCAAAACGCGTCTGCAAATACTCAATCTTTCCACCTCACGGTACAAGGGCTTTGCATCCAAGATACAAGGCCTCAAAGCAACCAACGGAGCCCTGGGGCGAACCCGCCAAACTATGCGCCGGCGGCACGAAAAGCAATGTGCCGAAGGAACGGAAAGCAATCCGCCGGCAGCACAAAGCAATCCGCCGGCGTCACGAATGGCAATTCTGTGGTCGCCTGCATCGCGTAGGATGAATCCATGGTGCTTGGTGACGCGATGGTCTTTGTATACGCTTCCGGCGAAAAGATCGCCACGACGCGCTGCGCTTCTGCAGCGGCTCCAGCGGCTGAAAATCCGGTCCCCTCGATTCCTCGTGGCCGTTGGGCCGTGTAGGAGTCATGCTCCACCAATGACCACAAACATGAAACGCCGTTTCCCCGGGCCGTTCGCGGCGCGTGAAGTCGCGAACGGCACCTGGCGATTGTCGCGCGGCACGCCCGAGTTGATCGAGGTATTGGTGCGCGGTGCGGACGCGACCGCGCGTGACGCGCTGCGTTCGCCAACCCTCTCAGACCTCGACATCGAATGGAGCGACGCGGGTGCGTTGCTGATCGTCACGTCGGCCGGTGAACCGAAAAGCATCCAGGCGAGCAGTGTGATCGTGCACCAGCCGTTGACGCGGCTCTACGAGAACCTGCCGCTCGCGAGCCTCGACGGGCGGGCGCGGCGCTTTTGGCGCAGCGTGTTCGTCGTGGCGCGCATTCCCGGCGGCCGCTCACTGCTCGGCTGGCTGGCGCAGCGCCGCCGTGGGCCCCGATGATTCCGCCACCGGCGTGGCGCCGCCGCCGGCACCGGTGATTTCTGGCGAGGTGACACCTCCGACCCGATGATTCCGCGATGTGGGTCACAAGAATCACGGCTTATCGTGGGTGGATCTCCGGGAGCCGGAGGGGCGCGGGTTTGAATTGCGACATTCGTCAATGCTCAAAACAGAGAATTTCAGCACATTGCTGCGTGCGTTCCAAGAATCGCCAGGGTGGCAGCAGTGCTGGGAATCAAGTCTACGGCCATCAATGGCACCCCCGCGGAAGCCTCGTTCGAACCCTACTGCCGCCTGCTTCGAATGTTGATGCCCAGTTTGCGCGGAGTGACCGTGCATGACGGCTTCTCCAATCTGCTATGGGCCTCGGATGACCTGGAGCCGGGCGATGGCACCGGCGACATTCAGGCTGCCATCGAGAATGCACGGACTGATTCCGCGGAGTTCGCTGGAATCTTGCGCACGCCCGACGCCGACCACGCCGTCTATTACTTCGCGATACGCGGCGGACAGACCGGGTTCCTCGGCGTCGTCAGCCTGATCGCGCGATTGTCGGGCAGTCAGAGCGAGGCGCGTCCGCTGCAAACGGTCCGGCAGCTGGTGACGCCGGCATTGGAGTGCCTGCGCCGCGAACTCGCATTGCGCTCGCAGCTCGGCACCCGCGAGCGCGAGATCGACGTGCGCGAAAGAAACATCGATGCGGTTCTGGAAATTTCCTCGCACAAATCGGCGCAATCCAGCGACAACGACGAATTCGGCCTGATCTTGAACACCGCGCTGGAGCGGGTGAACTGCGTGCTCGCCGCGCTGTGGGTGCCGGACAAGAGTCTTTCATTGTCCATGACTCGCAGCGGACAACCGATGTCTTCCGAATCCTTGAAGCGGGCGCAGCATCACTTGTTGGCCTGGATGCAGCTGCAGCAGCGCACCCTCGTCATCAATCACATCTCCAAAGTCGCCAGCGCCGTCGCGGCTCCCTACAAGATCCTGGCGTGCCCCGTGCGACACCCGTCGGAGCGGGTGATGGGAGTGCTCGCCTTGTACAATCCGCCGAGCGCGGGGGACTTCGACGGGCATCAAACGCGCATCGCCGAGGTGCTGGCCAAGCGCGCCACCGACATCCTGCACGCCCAGTACGATTCGAGCACCGGTCTCATGACCCGCCAGGCGTTCGAAAGCCAGGCCTCGGCGCTGCTCGGTTCCACGACGTCGAGCACGCACATCATTCTCTATCTGGACATCGACCGGCTGCACATCATCAACGAGACCTTCGGCATGCACGTGGGCGACGACGTGATCGTTGCCGTCGCCGAATGCACCGCGAGAGCCCTGCCCCCCGGCGCGCTGGCAGCGCGTATTTCCGGCGACCGGCTGGCCGCACTGATTCCGAATTCCCCGATGGAGGCCGCGGCCGTCGTCGCCGAGAAAATCCGGGGGTCCGCGGCCGCCGTCGTCCCGCGCTCCGGGCAAGGGTCCTTCGAGGTATCGGTTTGCATAGGAGTTGCGCCGATCGGCCGTTCGGACCACCCGCTCGCGCATGCCTTGGCGATGGCGGAAATTGCCTGCAAGGCAGCCAAGGACAGGGGCCGCAACCGCGTCGAAATTTTTCAGGATTCCGATCACAGCATCATCCGCCGCCACACGGATATCATGGTCATCGGCAAGTTGCGCGACGCCCTCGCCAATGACAAATTCAGGCTGGATGCACAGCCGATTCTGCCGCTGCGCAGGGATCACGGCCATCCTCGCTTCGAGCTGTTGATCCGCATGCTCGGCGAGCGCGGCGAGATCATTCAGCCGGGCAAGTTCCTCTCGGCGGCGGGAAATTACCAGCTGATGCCGACGTTGGACCGTTGGGTCGTGCGCCGTTCCTGCAAATTGTTGGGCGCGCACAGCGCCTCGGGCGGCGATGCCGGCGCGCGCTTCGCCATCAACCTGTCCGGGCAATCGTTGCAGGATGAATCGTTCCTGGACTTCGTGATCGAAGAAATCAAATCGACCCAGCTCTCTCCGGGCGTGCTGTGCTTTGAATTGACGGAGACCGCAACCATGGGCAATCTGACACGGGCACAGAAGTTCATCCGCAAACTGCAGGATCTCGGCTGCCAGTTCGCCCTCGACGATTTCGGCACCGGGGTGAGTTCTCTGGCATATCTCAAGGATCTTTCCGTCAATTATCTGAAGATCGACGGCAGCTTCGTGCGTGACGCTCTCGCCAATTCCCGCTCGGAATCGATGATCAAGGCCATCGCCCAGCTGGCCAAGGCCATGTCCATGCAAACCATTGCGGAGTACGTCGAGACCGACGCGCTGCGCACGCGCATGACGGAATTGGGGGTCGACTACGGTCAGGGCTTCGCCATGGGCAAGACCCGGCCCTTGGAAGATTTGCTGCACGAATTACACGAATTGCAGGAATTGGCCCTCTCCGAAGCCGCGAGAGAACCGGCCGCAAAGGCGATGGCGGGTTGAACCCGGAGGGAACCCAGGAAGACAGCCAGGAAGACAGGTCGGAGAATTCCTACAGCAGGGGTCGCGAAGCGCCCAATGGCGGCGGCGGTCACTCCATGTGTTAATGAGACTCGTATCGGCGGGAGTACACTATGTTGATACTCACTCGACGCACCGGTGAGAGTCTGCGAATTGGCGACGATGTTGAAGTCACCGTCATGGCCGTGAACGGTTCACAGGTCCGTATCGGCATCAAGGCGCCGCGCAATATCGCGGTTGACCGCGAAGAAATCGCGGAACGCAAACTGCGCGAACGAGAACAAGCGCCTTAACGCTCGCCGTATCCGAAGCTGCAGCGGCTCGGCTGTCGACGCTCGGACCGCGCCGTGGTGAGTCCAGGCCTTTAGGCTTCCCCGCACCGCAGCAATCCAAAAGCCTCGCCGTCACAAGGCTAGTGTCATTCCGTACTCGACGCTATACGATACGGCCGGAGCGTATCGCTGTGGCTGGGTAGAAGTGTTTTGAGCAGTTCAATCGGGATTACCTCGAAATTGCCGGCCGATCAGCGTGCTGCGCTCGAACAATTGCTGTTTTTCAACGTCAACCAGCACCGTGTGCGAGTCGGCATCCAGCAATCGATCGAAACCTACGGAGTGCCGGAGATATACGAGCACGACGGCGGCCTGCGGATTCGAGTCGGCGAGATCGGCGACGTACAGAATCTTTTTGCCGTATCCAAGTTGGGCAAGCCGCTGGGATTTGCCGTGTTCGTGCGCTCGGCCCATGAGAGATTCGCGGTGCTGCACTTGGGCGTCGCGCCACGCTCGAGCGCGACTCCGACGGTCGCCAGCCGCGTACTCATCAAACTGATGCACGAGATCCGCCACGCGGCACGGCGCACCCGCGGCGTCGACCGCATCGAACTGGTCTACAAGGACCGTCACGCCGTGCGCCTGCACGCCTGAGAGGGACGTGGCGGTTCAGGATCGGAGCGGGCTGGGTGCACAGCTTCATGCCGACGGCCGGTTACGCTGCGCGTGGTGTCCCGTGGACCCGCTTTACGTGGCCTATCACGACGACGAGTGGGGCGTGCCGCTGCACGATGACCGTCGCCTCTTTGAGATGCTGTGCCTGGAGGGTGCGCAGGCGGGCTTGAGCTGGCTCACCATCTTGCGCAAGCGGGAAACCTACAGGACGGCGTTCGACCGGTTCGATGCCGAGAAAATGGCTCGTTACGGCGCGGCCCGGATCAGGCGCCTGCTGCGGGACCCGGGCATCGTCAGAAATCGTCTCAAGGTGCAGGCCTTCATCGCCAACGCCAAGGCGTACCTCAAGATCCGCGCCACGGGTTCCTTCGACGATTACCTGTGGCAATTCACCGGCGGTCAGGTGATACGCCGCCGGCCACGGTATCTGCGCGAAATCGCCGTCTCGACGGCGTACAGCGACGCCATGAGCAAGGACCTGAAGCAGCGCGGCTTCCGTTTCGTCGGACCGACGATTTGCCACGCCTTCATGCAAGCCGTCGGCATGGTCGACGAGCATCAGCGCGGCTGCTGGGCGGCCCGGGAAATCCCCTCCCAATCCCGGCGCATGGGATAGTGATCCTGAGCCAGCTATCGCGGAGCTAGGATCGTGCCGTTTGGCCGAACAGTATCTTCTTCGCCTCGTCATCGATCGGGTTGGTGCTGAAGGCCTCAGCCCGCTGGTAGGCGCGCACGGTGGCGGGTCGTCCCCGGATGCTCTCGAACCAGCGTTTCACGTGGGGGAAGTCATCGAGGTTCTGACCCTGCGCTTCGTGCGGAACGATCCACGGGTAACAGGCCATGTCCGCGATCGAGTAGGCGCCGGCGATGAACTCGCGGCCCGCGAGCCGCTGGTTCAAGACGCCGTAGAGACGGTTCGTCTCCTTCACGTAGCGCTCGATGGCGTAGGGAATCTTCTCCGGCGCGTAGCGGTTGAAATGATGATTCTGTCCGGCCATCGGGCCGAGTCCGCCCATCTGCCAGAACAGCCATTGCAGCGCCTCGACGCGGCCGCGCAGATCCTGCGCAATGAAGCGTTCGGTCTTGTCGGCGAGATACAAGAGGATGGCGCCGGACTCGAACACCGAAATCGGCGCACCGCGCTCCATCGGCGCGTGATCGACGATCGCCGGCATGCGGTTGTTCGGCGAGATGGCGAGGAATTGCGGCTGGAACTGCTCGCCCCGGCCGATGTTCACCGGCACGATGTTGTAAGGCAGCTCTGCCTCTTCCAGGAATAGAGTGATCTTGTGGCCGTTGGGCGTCGGCCAGTAATGCAAATCGATCACGGGTGTACCTCCGGCGGTTCGAGCGCCATCTTGTGCCTTTGCAGGATTGCGATGCAGACATCCTCTTCGCGCGGCATGGCGCGCATTTGTGCGAGCCGCGCACGGGCGCGCGCATTTCTGGTCCAGGGGAGCAGCGCTACATCGAGCTTCGCCGCCGCCGCCACGCGCCATTCCAGCACATGCTTGCGTTCGGCGATCGCGCGCGCTTCCTTGCTGTCCGGCGCGAGCAGGTGGCGCTCGATGCTGAAGCCGGCCATTTGCGCGGCGACGGTGTCGCTGCGCTGCATGATTTTGGATAATTTCAAGCACAGCTCGCGGCGCTCCGGCGCGGTGGCCGATTCGCGGCACGCCTCGGTCAGGGCCGCAAACGGCGGGATTATCGTCTCGTTCGCGATGCCGTTGACGGTCGACAACCTTGCCGCGTCCGAGGACGCAGCGCCGTCCGGCAGGTCATGACGCGCGGCATGGAGCGCGTCGACCATCAGCACCACGAGGCGATTCCAGTACAGGTCGAACCGCGCCCCGTGGACCATGTCGGCCAGCACCCGGTCCACTTCCGTGCCATCCCGCTCCTTCTGCGCCGCCGACAGGGTGTGCAGCCAGGCAGCCCCATTGTCCGCGTCGATCCAGCGCATCACGGTGGCCACGTCCCGAATGTCGCAGGCCGGGGTTGCAGAGCACAGGCGCAAGTGCAGCCAGGCGATGCTCGTGCTTCGCGGCGCGAGCTCAGCGGCACGCGCAGCCAAATCCGCGGCGGACGGTCCCGACGCCGACACCGTTGCGCTGGCCGTTGCGACGTATCGCAGCGCAGCGGCCGTGGCCAAGGATTTTGCATCCGCGCGGGCGCCGAGAACCGCCGCCGCCTGCAGCCTCCACTCCTGGTCCGTCTCGACACTCCGGTGCGGGTTGCCGCGAGACGCCGCCGCGGCCGGAGCGCCCGCCAGTGCGAGAAGCAGCAGCCAGTGCTTGAGCATGCGCCTACCCCACCGGCCTCAACCGCCGGCACGGCTGCCGGCAGCCGTCAGCCCGGCCGTGATCGCCAAGCGCATGGCGTCTTCCACCGAAATATCCAGCGGTTCGATACGGTCGCGCGGCAGGTACAGGGTATAGCCGCCGAACGCATAGCTCATCGGGAAGTACACGGTCACCCAATTGCCGCCGCCGTGCGCAATCAGCGCCGCGGGCACATCCTCGCGGGTGACGAAGCCGATCGCGTGCACATCCGCAAAACGCGCAAGGACCACGCGCTGCAGGTCGCGTTTTTCGCCGGTGCCGGAGGGCAGCAGGCTGAGCACATCGCGGAATCCGCCGTACAACGTCTTGACGAAGGGAATGCGGCCGAGAAAATCGTCCCAGTACTTGAGCAGAATGCGGCCGGCGTAGGCATTCACCAGACCGCCGACCGCCAGCATCAAGACAAATCCGAACAGCAGGCCGAGGCCGGGCCAGTAGTGTTCGGGACTGACGATACCCAGGGCGATCAGCGCGCGCCGCAGCCAGCCCTCGACGGTGTGCACCAGCCACCATATGACGTAGATCGTCAAGGCCAGCGGCAACACGGTCACCACACCGCTCATGGTCAGCGTCAAAATTTTTCGCATTACTCGATCATCGCACGATCGGGCGGGCCGCACCGCATCGGAAAGACAGCCGGTTGATCATCGCGCGAACGGGCCGCACCCACCGCATCGGTCGAGACGGTGACCGCTCATGGCACG
>Ga0116229_10001040_pt1 | contig 41942 bp, 36 predicted proteins | sample S1TSphgellanicum_3_FD_87313 | JGI IMG/M metagenome (GOLD analysis project Ga0116229, IMG submission 87313) | Host-associated microbial communities from peat moss isolated from Minnesota, USA - S1T2_Fc - Sphagnum magellanicum MG | ecosystem: Host-associated > Plants > Peat moss > Unclassified...
ACAACTTTACACTACTGACTAAATCTAGGTCTGACCAGACCCAAAGTGGAGTGGAGTGGAATGGAGTGGAGCAGAGGTATCAAAGTATTGACTATGCAAAATTTGCATTCATATCAATGATTTGGTTGTTTAAGAAACCACTTTGCCTTTTCTTATTGACAATTTGCTTTGAAAATGTGTGTGTTTTTGCATTGGCTTTTTTTTTTGGGAGCAAGGCCAATTGCAAAACCAAATGACAAGATACTCACTTTTTCAATTGTCCAAGTTTCAAATCCCCCCGACTAGGTCTTTGGTTGCTTGGCTCATAACCCTTGTGGACGACCTTTGACCCAACGAATGCAATTATTGGGCCAATTGGTGTCCATGATAAACCCCATGTCCTCTCCCTTCCACTCCCTTAAAAAACCACTAATGAGCAAAACTCAAAGAGCTCACAACTTTGCACTACCACCATGGTCTCTCATCTATTAGGGAGAGTTCTTTTGTGGACTAATAATTTATTGAGTCCCTTTATTGGGTAATGACCTAAATTCTCTCTCTCTCTCTCTCTCTCTCTCTCTCTCTCTCTCTCTCTCCCCTTGCACTTTAGGCTGTTTATCTTTGGAGCAACTTAAGTTTTCATACTTTGAGTACCAAATTTTAAAATGAGGAAATTAGTTTTTTGTATTTTTTTTTAAAAGACATGTGAAAGTGAATTCCAAATTATTAGAATCGGTCTTCCAAAAGGCAAAGTGGGCAAGTATGTGTACCACCATCAAGGATATGATTGTAATGACCACCTTGCAAGTCGTTGAGCAAGACATTACAATACCCCCATTATAACCAATAAAGCTTGGATTGGTAACATGTTGTCATTAAAAAGAGCCAACGGAAGGAAAGTCTTTAGGGCTTTCCAATTACATCATTCATGTTGGGTGCCAACCAAAGGAAGGAGAGTCTTTAGGAAGGAAAGTCTTTAGGGCTTTCCAATTCATGTTGGCCACCCATTTATGAAATGGAACATGTTTCCCAAATTTTTGAGATTGGATCTTGCAACCCATTTCCAAAAACTATTTGGAAGGTGAGGAGAGGGTACATAGTTACTATTCTTCCTCCTCCTGGGTTGAAGTAGCCTCTTTGGTGCATGGGATGAATGAAGAATGCAACAAAGGAGGCCAGCAAGGATGAAATCGATTCGGAACAAAATGTTGGTTTTTCTAACAAAAACTTATGTAGTATGTTTATTTAAATAAGTATGGGAAAATTTTAGTAATATTCTTAATACAATTATTTGAATATATTACTAAAGGTATTGAATCATTACATTTCATTTTGTTAATTTTCATGTAAGAGGTTTTAATTTCATATGTTTATGTTTTGCAATGACAATTTCACAATTAATTTATTTTTCTTCACTTGCCAATGTGCCATATGTGTACCTTTAATATACATATAATTTACCCTACCTTTCACCATACATTTATACAAATTATACTCGCATGGTACATATATGAAAAATGACTTATCCCTACCCTTACTTTGTGAATAAGGCAAATCATTTGGAGTGGTATAATAATTTATAATTATATTCTCATGTGAAATTAATTTTAGTAGGAAATCACATGTTTACATCATTTCAATAAAAATACATTTACCTTGAATTTTCAAATATACATATTCCAAACTAATGTAAATGTATTGAGATTTGACATTGAAGGAAATATACCCAATTATGTAATTATGACATCAAAGAAAATAAAAACGCAATTAAAAATAGCATAATTTCTGACCCATGTCAAAGCATTTAGAATTTATTTTTTAACATATGAAATTTTAATATTACATTTTTTATGAAATTAAAATTCTGAATATTAGACATCATTAAAGATATGATTGTATAACAATGAAAGATACAAACATTTACCCTTTTTTTTTTTTTGATTTTTTTATTCACCCTTCGAAGTACTTGGTTGATGTATGAATTGAAAATGATCTACTCACCTTAGACTTGTTTTAATAATACCAACTAATTTAAATAATGTGGCATGGGGTAGGAAATTAAACCTATTTTAGGCCACCGCCAATTTAATTATGTAAAATTGTTATTGTTCCCATGTTGTTTGCAACATTTAATCAATGGTGATGGGTAATATAATTGTTCCAAAATAAGGTCAATACCCAAGTTTAAGTGTCAATGGACAAATAACATTTATGCAAATCTAGAGAAAAGTTTGTCAACTTTGGAAATGTCCTACACTAGGTAATAGAAGGTGATTGATTATATGTGCATTTTTGCAAGGGCATCTTGAGGATGAGTTCAATCTTGGGTTTCATTGCAATTCAAACCAACATCCTTACAAAAGCGATTACCTCTTTAAATTGCATGGGGGTTGTTTGATAAAAACATAAAATATTATGATTTGAGCATAAATTGCAACAATTTGGAAATGAGCCCTAGAATAACATGTATATCTAATGTAAAACTTTAAACACTTACAAAAATAATTTGTTAAACAAAATCAACAAACACAAAATGCTATGTAAAATGATAGGTTTGTGGGGGGTGGGGGGGAAGGGTTTAATCCAAGTTTTTTAATTTCTGAAAGGGTTCAACAAAGTATGTTTTCAGAGATGCCTTTAGGTTTAAGTATTAAACAGTTTAAGACATGTAGTTTCTTTAAATATTTATTTATTTCACAAAAGGAGATTCAACCATTGCAAATTTAATGTAGAATTTAATTGGAAAAATTCAAAATTTTGACAATTAACAACAAAATACACAAGAGATGAATGAAGCATGGTAACCTAGTCAAATTCTCCAAAACCATGAAAATTGCCCATAACTAGTGATTGATTTGGTCAATTAAAGGTTAAGAACTTTTATGTTGAATGAATTAACAAGCAAGTTAAACAAATGGGGGGTAATAGGTGTGTTTGGATGGCAATGGAACTTGGTGTTCAGAATTAATACATCTTCATCTTCTTACCTAATATTTTTTCAACTTATATGAACACAACATGAATATTAAATACATTATATCTTTAATGATATGATCTTATATGTTGCAATACAGTAAAAATGCATGTATACGGTAGGTTGTGTAAATATCTAAAATAACAATGGAATTCCAAATAACAACTTTTCATTTCTAACAATCTTAAAAAATAATTTTGAAACCACTTCAAAGACAAGTTTCATTTTCATGAATAGCATGAACTAGGTATTATATTGTCAAAAAAAATTAAACCTTTTTCTTCCCAATAATTATATGAGGTCCACCTAAGAAACTAATTGACTATGTATCCTCCACAAAACACATATGGTCCAAAGTTCATTGTACAAGCCAATGAATAAAATTTCATCAAAGTTTCTTTTCTCCCAAAAAGATAGATTGATTGCAACATCACATGCAATTTGGACAAATGATTCATCTACTATTTTTACAAACTCCAAGGCAAGTTCCAATTGTCGAAAGGGAAATTTTGATAACCCTACAAAGGTATCCAAACACGTAAGGGATTATTATAGACTATACCAACATACATAGTTTTGTCCACATTGTTTTTCATTTCAACTTCAATCCATTGCCATCTAAAATGCATTTAAAAATCCATATTTGGTCTTGAATGAAAAATTAGAAAAATGACGCCTTTTGAATGGTTAGTTCTTCATGAGGCACATGGGGTTTGAAAAAGCACTTAACTCTATAGAATGGGTGCCATTAGATATTAATAATTTGCAATTTCAAGTGGGGAAATCCTTTTGGTTGTATCAATTATGTCTTTTGCAATGGTAATTGAGAGTGCAAGCAATCTTATGGATGTTGTCGGTTCACAACCCTTGCCCAACCCTAAAACCATTTTTTCCCTCTTTCCATTCTCCTTCACATCTCCTTGTTTCCCACCTTTTTGTGGATGCCCCTTCTTTTCCTTACTATATAACATTGATGCTTGTTACTCAAGCCATGCCATTGTTTCACAATTTAAAAACAAGTTACACATAATTTACCTTTTTTTACAATCTTTTTAAAGTTGTTGAGCTTGCTTTTGTGTAGTCTTTTTTATATATATAAAATATGTCCAAGTCTTTAAGCTAATGGGGGCATGGCAAGAAATGGGGATTTCCTACATCTTTTTTATTTTGTTACATTTCCATATTTATCATGTTTTGTTTTCACACATTGCCCTCTTCTTTCCATTTGCTTTTCAAGCCACCAAGTTTTCCAATTATGATTGCAAGTTGGGTGTTCAATCTTCGAGCTTCCATCACACAACTTGATGTGATCTTGGGCATGTTGGATGCCAATTCCTTCACCTCATAAGTGCAAGGTGTGACAAACATGACTACCTTAGCCTAGGAATAACTTCATCATCAAAAAATCTATATATATATATATATATATGAAGCTAAGGTTTTGAAAACCATCATCATTATTGTAGGCCAGGATCCAAATAATTTCACTACTCATACTAACATAGTAGACTATTGTAAATCATTTCTAGAATAATGATAATTTCAAAAATTTGAAAATTAATCTATTATTTGAAGCGACCCTAGGCTATAGTATTGGCACAACTTGTTATTGCTTTTGGTAATGGGAGGAAAATGATTTCATACTTCATTTATTTTTAAAGATATATTAATTTTCTTGTTGAATATTTCATTTTAATTCCTAATTCTTGTCCAAATTTTGGTTTAGATCTTGGGTTTTCTAATTCATATAAATGGCTACATATACTATAAATAATATAATCTAAAGCATAATGTTAAGTTTTAAATTTTAAAAGGAAATATTGTTGCAAGACTCTTATGAATAATAAACCTTAACTCCAACAAAATTGTAAACTCCTAAGGAACCTTATATAAATTATACCTTATGAGATGACAAGGTGAAGGCATGAATGAGTGGATCAATATTGGTGTCAAAAGTGTTTTTTTTTTAAAAAAAAAAATTTTAAGTTGATGTTTTTTCAAACCATTAATTTGAGGTGTATCATAATTAATATTCTATCCAAATTCCAATGGACATTGCTTTTAAATTATCAATTGATATATGAAAACGTGATATATGAAACCATAGATGTGATCATATTGTAAATTAATGATGTTATTTAGTGGGTGAACTTTTGAAGTTATAAAATATGAAATGATATGGATTGGTCTAGTATATATATATATATATATAATTTGGTAATGGTTATTAGGTGCTCAATGTCTCTCATAACAAATCCTGACAAATCTAAAAATGAGATCCTCTTTTAAAATGTCGAAAGAGGTCGAGGTTTTAAAATGTTAAAACATAAGCATATCTCCCATAGTTTTTACCTTTTGACCTTGAAAGCAAGGCCAAAAAAAGAGCCTATAGAAGCCAAAAAAGCATCAAAAGCAAAATGAAAATTGCACATTATGGGAGATATGCTTATGTTTTGACATTTTTAAATTATGGCAATTGATTCAAATTGTGCTAAACCATTGATTTGAATTTATTTGAATTTTTTTTTAAAAAAAATAGATTCAAGGTTAGGTTTTTAGCGTTAAATGGGGATGCACCACAATTGCTGGCTGTGCATTGGAAACCCTACATATGGAAAATCACACACTTTTAGGGTTTCCAATGCATAGCCAAAACACAACAGGATTCTTAAAATTTTCTACTTTCATATCTGGTCTATTGCCAAATTTGGCTAAATCTTCTTGTGAATGATCACCAGTTGGGCTACATAAAAAAACTAGGGGAAAAAAAAAATGCCTGTAAGCAAGCATCCAACCTTCATGTTAGGCAAACCAACTCTTGTCAATACCTCTGTTCAGATTCAAAGGAAGCACCAAATTGACACAAAGGCCACTCAAAGATGTTGTGCTACAAAATGATGAACCATCCACAATCAAGGATTTTATTTTTATTTTTTCACTTTTGTGATATAAAAAATTTGGGTTTTTTTCCCCCCAAAAAATTACAAAAAATAGTTGAAATCACACTAGGGAAATTTATTTATTTTTGTTAAAAAAACCCAAATTTTCCCAACTTTTTAGGTTAAAAAAAAGACCTGTTTTTTTTTTGGGGGGGAAAGTAACATTGTCAACAAGCTCTGTGTCTCTATGAACAAGTTGTGTTTTTCCTCTTCAATTTTTGCAATGTAGCACAAGTGACAATCATCCATAAGATGATTTAGTCAAATTTGGCTATTAAAAAAAATGAGAGTAAAGAAAATTAAGGATCCTTCTATATTATTTACTACCTACTAGAACCTGATTTAGAATCTGGTGATTCTTTTTTTTTTTCTTTTTTTTTCCAAATTTGGCAATCAGAAACCCCCAAAAAATTGAATTTTCTCTTTTTCTGAAAAACATTCTCCAACCAATGAAAAGTCTCCCACAAAACCCCAAAAAAGAAAAAATTATAAAATTTACATTAAAAAATTTAATTATTTTTATTTTTAAAAAACCTGTCGACAACCATATCAAAAGCTTGGCAAGTTTTTTTTTTTCCCCGTAAGAATTTTTATTTTATTTTTCAAATTTACACTTTAAAAAAAAATCCAAAACAAATTGTCACCACAGTGAAATTTTGGGTTTTTAGGGTTTTTCTGTCTACAGCTGCAAAACCCTAAAACTGCCAATTCTGCCCCTCAATGAGGATGCATGAGAGCCTGAAAGCATCCCATGCTGCAAATCTGCAAGTGCCAATTCTGGCTCTCAATGATAAGGGATGATGAAGGCAGCAGGAGAGCCTAAAAAGAGAAGCATCCCATGCTTTCTTTGCAAAAGGGATCTCTTTCTCACAATGCAGGATGATGCATCACTTGGGTGGGTAGTAGCCCAGAGTGTTTTTTTTTAAGTCCATTTTGTCATGTAGCCAAACTGGCAATCATCCATAAGAAGATTTAGCCAAATTTGACAATTGACCAGATATGCAAGAAAAAAAGAGTATAAAGAATCCTTTTATATTTATTTTTGGCTACCCTGCTGGAACCTGTTGTAGAAATCTGGCAAATTTCTATTTCAAAAATCGAAATCTGGCGAATTACTAGGGTCATTTTTTTTCTCATAAAAATCTTTTTTTGTGTCAAAATCATATTTATCAGGTCCAAAAAATGAGAAAATTTTTCACCCTAAAAAACACTGCAATTTGGGCCTGGTAGTAGTACTTTCCTGGGAGCTGGCTGGGCTGTTTTGCAAGGACAGCACAAAACAAATGGCAGGTGGACCAAGTCCATGCACCCAAAGAAGCACTCACTGGAGGGGCCCTATTCCAACCTACTCAAGAAGGTTAGCCACAACTCACCCTGGGCTTGGATTTGTGCAAACAAGAAAGTTCACTTACAAAAGATGATGGCCAACGGAAGGACTACTTCTAGCTTAATACCTTCCTAAAGCAACCCCGCTTGTGTACTGTTCAGCAAATTTTGGATGAAGAAAAGTCAAAACATGCCAGTTTGGCTCAGCAAAAGGGTTGTAGCCCACGTCAAAACATGCCAGTTTGGCTCAGCAAAATGGTTGTAGCCCACAGTTTTTGTACAAGATGCTGAGGCTGGCAAATGGCAGAGCAAAGCCTAACACCTCCTTTTGATTGGCTAGATTGTTTGATTGGTCTAGGTGCGTTGCTATTACTAGTCTCCTCCTTATTTCAGTTTTATTGGTGGGGTTGGGAAAAAATAAATGACTCATCTTGGAAGTGAGCAATAGTATTACAGGGGGTGCATATTGAGCATGGGTGGAGATGCCTGAAAAATGAATGACATTGAACACCTTGCATAGTGGGAATCAGTGAATTTTTTTATAAAAATTGTGATGTTGCTCAAGTGGTGATCATCTATAAGAATATTTATCCAAATATGGCAATATATTCAAAACATGAAAGTAGAAATTTCTTAAGCACCCTTTTACTTTGTAGGCAATTGTGCTGAATTTTTGCTATTTTAAAGAAAATTGGGCAATTTTATTTTTAGAACTAGTTTCACATTAGGTGCACTAGTTTTTTTGGTGAAAGCGTTTAGAGTGTTTAGATTGAAAACAGATTTCTTTTGTGGTTCAGAGTGTGGACACAGTACGTAGATGTACAACATCTTATCTATTGGCAGGGCCAGGCTGTTTGTGATGCCTTGTTTTGTTGGTTTTCTTCTGTGTTAGGCCGATAGCAGGCTGGAACCCTTGTATATATGTCAATTGAAATCTTTTCTTTTGTGTGCAATTATGGGCATGGGAAAAAGCAATAACAAAAAAAAAAGGCACAATGTGTCATGTGTAGTCATGTTTGGTTATGAGAAAGGATTAGCACATTGTATGTGTAGTCATGTTTGGTTATGGTAGAGGACCAACCCATTGTAAAGTACATGCTTGGGTGGGTTTAAGGGTTGTTTTAACTACCTTTCAAAGAACTAACATAAGCAAAATGCAGATGAAAAATTGATTGTTTGGTTATGGGGGTTTAAGCTCACATTAAAAGACATGAAACTGCTCATTAATAGACATTAAACCTAACAAGGATACAATGCACAAGGATCAACAAAGGACATTTTTCTTTGAATCTTTCAAAGCACCACACTCAGTGGCCTCAAAGGAAAGTACCCAAAGATTTTTACTATGCATAAAAATTGAACATTCCTTTCCCCCCCCCAAGAAAAGAGGCACAAATCAATGTTTAAACTATAACAAAGCTTACATCAAATGAAGAGGTTACATCATTTTTTACTTTTAATCTGAATTCCGAATATGTCCTCTCTTCGAGCTAAAGTAGAAGAACAATTCCAACTCTGCTTAAGATTCTTAAGTCCTAGTGCTATAGTGGTGAGGAATTTTGATCTACCACTAACAATAAAACATGTAGATAACAATAGTCCAAGTTTGAGAGTTTACTTGCAAAAAACAATTCTCAAAAATAAAGTAGAAAAACAAAAACTAGGTTCCAAAATAAATTTGCAAAAGAGGTGAATGCATGGTAAGGTGGCTCACTTATGGAGTCATTCATATTTCTGCAAGGTATTATTTGTTTAAATGGATGTGGTGATAAATGTATGTTTCAATTTGTTAATTGGTATTTCATTTTAAATTCATAACTTGATTATGAAACTAAATTTTTATTTTATTTTAAAAATGTTACCCCTATTGTTAATAATGGACTTTTGAAAGGACAGTGCATGGGTTGGTTTCTTGACTGCAATGGTTTAATATCAATGTATTCATATTAAATTAAAATTTAATTATTTTTGGTGACTAAGTTTAAGTTGAAGAATGGAATAAATAACATATATATGGGACCACTTTCTTGAAAACCTTAACAAATATTTTTTATGGAATTTAAAATGGTTAAAATTTCATAAATTATTATATTCTACTATAGAAATCTTTGAACATACTATAGCAAAATTTCTAAATTTACTACATTTTTTGGATTCTTAGGTTGTTTATAAGGAAGAAAAAGGCATACCATTAATGAGGCCAAAACACACTCCACCAAGTTGCTAGAGGCTAGGACCAAGAAGAAATAAATAATCATGAACTTGATAGTCCCTCACAAGAAATGGAGCAACATGTTGGATTTGCAAGTAGCAAAGCTTGCAAATAACAAGGAAAATCTTCCCCTTATTCCTAACCCACAAAACAAAATATCAACACCATAGTTGAATTGAGTGCTTCCAAAAACCGAGAGAAGCATGTGGATAGATGAAATGTTAGAAGTAGCAATGGATGTTGTTGAAAAAGGGACACATTCCTTAAGGAGGGCCAACAAATCATGGAACATCCCAATGAGTTCCATTGTTGACCACCTAAATGGGAAAACCATATCTGAAAAGATGCGGCTATAAAGTGTGTTTATAGAAAAAGAATATCTTGTAGTGATCAAATGGACCTTAAACATACAAGAATGTGGATTGTCCATAAGCCTAGAATAACTAAAGATGAAGGTTGTAGAGCTAAAACAAACAAAGGATACACCATTCTGAGATGGAAAACCAAGTAATAGCTAGTGGTATTGGTTCAAACGGAAACACTTAGAAGTGAACATTTGATAAGTAGCAGGATTGGAAGTCTATAGAACACAAGGACTAACACTTACTTCCTACAATTCATTTTACACCAACCTATAGTCACTATACAACCAACATAATTACACTATAGATCATGTATGGAATTCAGATGAAATAAGAATTTAGGCTAGTAAACAATTTGGAACAAGGGTTTTAACTAAGAGAGGATCAAATGCAATTTATAGCACCATCCCCAAGTCTCAGGAGTGGTTAACTATAATTGTGTAATAAATGTTGTAGGAGGTGTTTTACCAAGGTTCCACATTTTCAAAGGTGAAAGACTACGAAATTATTACATCAAACTTTGTAAACCACGAACTTGCATGGCAATGCAAAAAAGAGCTTGGATGATTTTTTTTTTGTTCAAAGAGTCATTAATTTTTTTCAAAAAATCTATTATAGGTGGAGTGTCTTGTACCAATCGACACTTGTTAGTTTTGGATGGGCATGGCAGTCATGTTACCCTAGAAGCAATAGAACAAGCACCACAGTTTGAGTTTTAAATGATTACCTTACCATCTTATACATCACATGTTCTATAACCATTAAATGTGTCTTGTTTCAAGCCATTTAAAACAACATTCAGAAAGGTTAAGGGTGCAATTATGTTTAAAAGCAATCACATGGAACTAAATAAAATCACTTTGGCTAGATGGGTAAACCATGCCATAGATCAATCTCTCACAAAGAAAAACATGAAGGTTGGGTTCAAGGCTACAAGTATTTGGCCCTTCAACCCTAAAGCAATGGACAACAAGACTCGACCTTTAGAAATTTACACTACAAAAAACATCAACCATGGAAATGATCAAGAGGATTACACATCAGATGAACAAATTGATTACAATAAAACTCAACAATGGAAGGAAGAATTTACTATTGTAGAACCTTTCCATATAGCTAAAACATCAATCCATCAAACAACACTTGAAAATCATCCTACCAACATGTTAAAATTTGACCAACACTACTATGTAGACATGCCTCAAAGCCTTACTGTGATAAAAGAGCAGCTAGAGGAGATTGTAAAGCTAAATGAAGTTACTCCTGAGGTGGTGTAGGAAACCCAAAGTCCTCCAAATCAAACTTAGGAAGCCATGAGGTTATGACGCACTCCCAAGTCCCTTGTTGAACCCACTTGAAGGTCCAACTATGTAAAGTTGCGGAAAGTTGGGACTTGAGGGTCGCTCTCGACTTCCAGCACTAAAAGGGGGTAGAGGGGTGTGCTAGAAGTCCCGAGATTAAACTAGGAAAAGGGACTAGATTATCAAGCTCGAATCTGCATCCAAAACCAACCACAAGAGGGTTAGTTAACATTTGGGAACACCCTTGGGTGTTGGGACAAGCCACAGGCACTTTGACACACAAGACTCACCACGGCCCAAACTCGGGGGAAGCCACCATCTTCACCCATATAGTATATTCTGCAGCTCTCCACCGAAGCTACATCCAAATGGCTCTTTTTCTTGGGACTCCCAAGTTGGAGTCCCGAAACTGTCCCGAGTTGGAGTCCCAGGACTTTGGACGCTCATAGTTCCTCGCCTCAAACTCGGATCGAAATGAGGTCTAAACCAAAGTTGTAGCTCTTGTTGAGAGCTTTCCAACGCCATGTTGCACTCCTTGAGGCGATGTTGAGAAGAGGTCGATTCCCGACTTTTAGTGGTCGAGAGTCAAACTGCCAATTTGACTCCTGGCCCTTCTTTTGCCCATAACTTGGGCTGCAGATGTCCAAATGGCCCATGCGAGGCCATTTTGGGCATCTACGCTTCAAGACCTTTCCATTGATATAAAGAACGCACCAAGGCGAGGAGATTTGACCCCTCAAATCGTCTTCTGAATTTTCGGGAGTTCCGGAGGACTCCATTTTCCCACTTTTGGGGGTGTGAGTTGCATTTTCACACTTAGCCCCAAAGTGGGGTTGCAACAGGTTACACAAATTGCTCTCATTACCTCATTTACTTATAAGATGCACAAGGGGAAATGAAGCATTAGTTGATTACTTTTAATCACATGTTGTGACTTTTTGTCGCAACCCTACTTGAGGGAGTGTGAGGATGAAACTCACACTCCCAAAATTGGGACTTGGGAGTCCTTTAGGACTCCCAAAATTTCAAAGTTCGATTGCAGGGGTCAAAACACCTTGCATTGGGGTGTTTTTTATATCATTGGAAAACTATTGAAGTGTAAATGTCGAAAATGGCCTTGCATGGGCCATTTGGACATCTGTAGCACAAGTTATGGCAAAAAGAAAGGTCAGGAGTCAAATTGGTAGTTTGACTCCCGACCACTAAAAGTTGGGAATCGACCCGACCCTGGTGTGTGTAGGTCAAATGTAATACACCGTTGAAAAGCTCTCAAGGAAAGTTACAAGTTTGCTTCAGACCTCATCCTAATCGGAGGTCTGAACAAAGAATTATGACTTCGCAAAGTCCCAGGAGTCAAAACCGGGACAATTTCGGGACTCCTCCTTGGGAGTCTCAGGACAAAAAGCCATTTGGTTGTGGCTGCTACGGAGAGGCACATAATATACTATATGGGGGAAGGTGGTGGCTTCCCCCGAGTTCGGGCCGTGATGAGTCTTGTGAGTCGAAAGTTGCCCATGGCTTGTCCTAACACCAAGGGTGCTCTAGAAAGTGAACTACCCAACTTGTTAGTTGGTTTGATGCAAGTTCGAGTAAGTAAGTAAAGCTTGTCAGTCTTCCTAGTCCCATCCCGGAGCTTTAGCACGCCCTTTTACCCCTTTCTAGTGCTGAGAGTTAGGAGTGTGCCCCAAGTTCTTTTCAATTCCGTTGTTGACTAACTTAGATCCAACTTGGGTCTAACTAGGAACTTGGGAGCGCGTCACTTTTGCTAAATATTTAAACATTGTAAGGATAAAAACCATGGACAATGCAACTACAGAAGAAATCAAAGAAGGAAAAATAAAAGAAAGAAAGGATAAACGAGCCAAAAGAGTAGCATAGTTAGGGATTGTAGCAGATAGGATAACTATCAAAATTGCTGAAAGTATGCTAGAACACAATTTATTACAACTAGGACTCCAATAGTTATCAAGGAAGTTGATGATAGATTTCACCATAACTTTCAAGTAGGCTTATGAACAAATTCACATAAGTACATGTGTGCCAATCTTGGATGCATAACTTGGGTTCAGCAACAAACTAGGCAATAAAAACGAACTAAACAACAAATAAGAGGGCGTTGACTGGCAAGGTTGTTGCCTTTCGATGATTAAATAAAAGGGATACCTATGGTCACCATCAAGACCAAAACTAAAAAAGAGCATGATCTAAGATCACCAAAGCACAAACCAAATAGAAACACCTCAAAAACACCTAGAAGACTGGAAGACCAGAATAGGGTTCAACAATATTAAAATTTTGAGTTCAAAGTTTCAAAAACATGTCCAAAAGACCAATGCAAACCACAACAATGATGGAATTTCAAAATGAAAGTTTCAATAATATGTCCATACAACCTAAATAAGCTTTAGCAACATTGAAATTTCAAGTTCAAAGACATGTCTAGAAGACCAGTGTAATCTATAACAATGATGTAGCTTGGAGCTAAAAGTTTCAAGAACATGAAATACAACCAACCCTACAAGAAATCATAGTTTATTTGATTGGAAAACTAAACCAAAAAAAATCATTTTGACATTTGGTCAATTTGACCATTTAGTCATATTGTACAAATCGATTTGAACACGGCCAACTTGACTAATGGTCTTTTTGACTAACCATAAAATGGTCTTTTTGACTAATCAAATTAGACAAAAATTTGGGCAACCTAAAAAAATTAATTTAAAAAATAGCTCAATTTGTAAATATACAAATGTAGATAATAAATAAACAATAAATATCTATTTACTCACCCACCCATGACCTACTTACCCACCATGGCCTCCTACCTACCTATGCACAACCCATCTATGTATTATACATTTACACACATGTACAAGGTATATATACAAATATACATACTCCACATAGTATATGTTGGTAAAAGGAATTGAACCTTGGTCTCCTTAGTTCCACACCAATGTCTTGGCCATCAAACCACCCCACCACTTTGTAAAACAATATGATACCAAATGGATTTAACATGTATTTTTGAACTTCAATGATTTTTTTTGTTAATGTGTATAACAACATTTGAACTTCAATTCTTTTCATAAGTAGGTTAATCAGTACCTAACTAGGTAGATAGGTAGGTAGACATGCCTACCCACCTATGTTTTTAAATGTTCATACTTATTTATATAAATTATAGGTAGGAATGTAGGTAGATACTAGGTAGGTAAATATATAAATAAAATATAGGTAAGTAGGTAGATAAATAAATTATAAGTAGGCAGGTAAATAAATAGGTAACTTTGGTAAATAATAAGTAGATAGTAATAGGCAAGTAGGACATAAATAGATAAATGGTAGGTAGGTAGATAAGTAGGTAACTTAATAAACATAGCATGTAGGCTAGCTAACCAAATTAATATGGCCAATTTGACTAAACATGGCCATTTAGTATGATTGATTTGATTAGGCCATGGGCATCTCGATGGACCATTTAAAAAAAAATTCCTTCTTGATTAAATGTACAACTTAACATTTGGTCAAATGGTCACTTGAGTCAAGAAAACCAACCAAAAGAATCATGCATTTTTCATGCCTCATGCATTTAGTCAAAGTGAACATCCTTTTGGTCAATGTGAACACTTTAGTCAAATTGAACTTTATGAAAAACCATGATTTTTTGTAATGTAAAATATGCAACAACAATCAGATAGGTTACAACAATGATGGAGCTTGGAGTTGAAAGTTTCAAGAATATGATATACAACTTGAAAAATCTACAACAACATTCAAATAGGCTACAACAATGATGGAACTTGGAGTTGAAAGTTTCAAGAACATGAAATACAACCAAAATTTGTAGCAACATTTAGGTAGGCTACAACAATGATGGAGCTTGGAACTAAAAGTTTCAAAAACATGAAATATAACCAAAATCTGTAGCAACATTCATGTGAGCTCAAGTGCATCTTCTTCTGGTGATGTGTTATTCCTATTGATGTGCTTCTTCTTCTTGATGCTGTCATCTAGCATGTGATGCATCGCTTGTTGTTTCTTCCTAGCAACAAACCTCTAAGAAAACTTGCGCCCATTGTTCTTGGTGACCGATGTCCAAGAAAACCAATGTTTATTGGGATTGAATTTTCAAAAACCATCGTTGTGGTAGAAAGTTGGAGTAGAAAGCTCCCGCTTCTACCTGACAATTCTACAAGAAAACCAATGCCTAGTGTGCAACCATGTTTCTTGGTGACTGGTGTCCAAAAAATCCAACGCCCACAGATGCACAACATGTTTGTCATGCCCACCATTGCACCCACAAACTTGCGATGATTTGGTGAACAAGAGCTTCTACTCCCGCTATCATTGATTTGTAGCCTAACTTTTGTGAAGATCTTGACCACACGTTCAAAACTAAATAGTTACTTTGTAAATGTGTGGATTTGAGACTTTCATCTATTATGATGATAGGATAGAAGACATCCATAAAAGAGGATATCCTTGTTTGGTTATCGGTGAGTAAATAAACTATCTTGAGCTCTGATCTGTTCCAAGCTCTTATTTTTTGGTCATTTTTTATCACCAAATCTTTAGAGGGGCATAACTTCCTCAATTTTGACTTGATTTATGTGAGTTAAAGGGCCTTGGGTGTGCCCTCTACTCCTCTACACTTTATCTTGGGAGGCACCTAGTACGATTCAAAGTTGACTGACACACTACATGTTCAGTCACCGGCTTGTTTACGCTAGATGCTACAAGTCCTAGTCTCAAAGAACCCATAAGACCAATGTAACTTGGGGCAATATCAACTTTGGTACAGGTCAGCTTGATAAACACTAGGGACATGAAGTAATACCAACCTCCTACCAGTACTTAAGCCTACCCTTTTAGAGACCTGAAATAATCCCAGCTTCATACCAAGGTTGTAGCAATCTCAATATTAAGTTTATATCTGCATCATACCAACTGAAAATAAGCCTTGGATACTATGTGTTTATGATCCAATTGTAGAGCTTTTCAAAGCCCGTGCTCTTCATCCTCAACTTCCTTCTCATCTTACAATGGATCTCATGCTAAAGGCATATATATGTGTGGTCAAATCACCTTTGATCAATCCATAGTGGATTTGAAAGCCAAAGCAAGCAATTTTTCACTTCCAACACGATAATGAATTTCACATCCAATTGTGTAGCAAATGATTTTGAAAATATCAATTGATATTAGATATAGACACTTGTGGTGGTGAGTCACTTCATTTGTCACCTCATCAATTCAATCCAAGACATGTATTTTGCATTGAAGCTCAAAGAAACGATAGAGAAGTGAAGAGAGTTCTTGAACAGTTCTAAACCAGTGTTGTGCGGTTCTTTGAAATTTCAGAGAACCCCCAGTTTGAGTTCTTTAAATATTGCAGAATCAGAGAACCATTGGTTCTGGTTCTTTGAAAATTCTCAGAATTGAAAAACCGCCGGTTCCAGTTATTTCAAAAACCCTAAAGAACTGACAGTTTTCATGAAAGAACTGGAGAAGAAGGTTCTCTGGTTGGTTCTTTGACTTTTTCATAATTTCAAAAATGGTCATATAACAAAATCAGTTCTTTGAATATTTTTGAGGCCCTTTGGGTAATTGGGTGTATATCCAGGTTGATAAACCAGGTTTAGGGTTTAGGGTTGATAACCAGTTGATAACTTTCCTCATCTTAAGAAGAATGGGTTCTGGTTGTTTTAGAAATTTAAATCGAAGGGTATGAACCGGTGGTGGGGATTTGGCTAACTTTGAGAGCAGGTATGGTATATTGCCAGTTCTTTAACAAATTCTCTATCGAGTATATAGTTTACGGGTTTTTGACAAATAACAATACCTTGAACCTGTACTGGATTCAGTCTTTAAAATTATAGCCAGTTTCTAAGTTGCAAGGCACAAACAAATTCAACCAAAAAAAAAGACTTCTTGCTTAAACAAATTGGTGTTATAGGTATAGACACATTGCACATATAACTTGATGAAACAAAATGGGGAGATACAATAGATCATTGCTCAAGCAGTTATTCTACCTATCTTGAACTCGTCAATTCTTTCATGAAACCCATCAATGGTTCTTTGATTTTTTTTTTGCAAAAAACCACAATCGGAAAGTCTTGAAACTTGAAAGTGGAAGTCTTGAAACTTATCTTCAAAGTTTGGATTCTTGATGACCAATTCAGAACAAATGGCTGCAAATGTATGTCCAAAACATGAGAAAAACCAATACTGAAAAAAATTCAAAGTACTTGGGGTTTATAGTTTTTGGCAAGTTGAGTTTTGTAACAAAAATCAACAAAATATTTCTTTGAAGAAAGAATCCCTCTGAAAATTGATGCGAAAAATATGATCTGAAACAGACCCAGCAGCCATCATGCACCAACCTGAACCACATCTCTAATTTTGCAAAGATTTTGATCATTTGAGAACACAGTTCAAAATCATCTTCAAATTCATCTGCAACAAATGCATATGCTTCATTATATGCACAGCAATCCAGGTACGCGATTCCAATTGCGATATGAATTCCTATAGCCATTTCCTTCCCCTGATAATTGAGTTTGCTCTGACATCCCAATTTTGTCATCAGCAGAAGAATCTGATCATGTTTGAAAGCAACAAGGTGAGCAATGGAATTTCCTGACTCCACCGCTTGTGGAACTTGTTTTGCAATGTGTTTTCACATCTCCACCGAATTAGCATAAATGCTCATCTGCAAAGTGCCATCCACAAAATATGAATATGTTTGACAAACAGGACATCATCTAGTTGATCATGTCCTCTAGGCCTAAACCCCAATATTTGAAGAAAATAAAATTCACATGCATGCTTTGAAATTAAATATTTTAGAAAGTCCCTATAGAAAATAAAATTGAAATTTAGAAGAAAAAAAATATTTCAGAACAATATGTGCACACAACTGTTGTTATGGATAACAGGTTTGAACTTTAAACCCGGTTGTGAAATTTGGGTTTACAACAACAAGGCAATTGCACTATTTATTCTGTCCATGGATGGATGAAAATCATTGTGTAAATTAAAGTTATCTATAATGTCATCAACGGTCTCTGTCCAAGGTTGGCTCCCAATTTGCAGTTTCTGACCTAATTTGGGGTTCTCTTTAAAGTCGCACAAAGTGGGGATGAAAACTCAAAAGTGGGTACAAACCCACTAAACTAGGGTTCACTGCTTACTTTTTTTCCCCTACTCAAGTTCATGGTTTATTTTCATTTTTGGGCTTGGGGTCTTATGGTTTGGGCCACCCTTTAATGTTTAGGGTTCACATTTTACGGTTATGGTTTGGGTAGTAAATTTGGGACGTCCCATTTTAGGGTTAGGGGTTAGGTTTAAGACTGGGCTTTTAGGGTTTGGCCTTTGGGGCTTCAACATTGGGAAATGGCCTTTGGTATACAGAGAATTTGGGCTTCAATTTTTGGGCATTCAAATTTTAAGGTTAAGGTTAGGCTTAGGCTTCAACTATTGAGGTTCACATTTTAAGGTCATGATTAAGGTTTAGTTTAGGCTTCTAGGGTTCAACTTTGGGAAATCCCATCATTGTGTGTGAAAATGTCAAGGATTATTTTAGCCACCTTGTTCAAACACATCCAACAAAAGAGCCATAAATAAATATGGTGATTGAAACAAATGAGGGCTAGGTTCCAAATTATAGGGAAGTAATGGGCTATGGGTGGGACTCAAAGCATCGAGCAAAATCCTTAACAAGAATATTAAGATTAATTTCAGCCATCTATTTCAATTGCTCACCACAAACATGAAAATTGGACAAAATGAAGAAGGTGCAAGTTCCAAATGTTGGGCAAGCAATAGCCTATGGGTGGGATTGAAAGCCTTGCAAAGTCCTTGAAAAAGTGCCAAACTTAACAACTTTTAGCAATTTTTTTCAAGCACCTATAAATTTTGGGCAAGCAATGGGCTATGGGTCTTGGGGAAATGTTTTTCATTTTTTTCCAAATAACATGTAACAAAAAAATGGTGCAACTAATATTTAGCAAGTAAAATCATAATTTATGTAAATGTAAATAGGGAATCTATGTAAATCATTATGAAAATATGACTCTAATATTTTCAATTTTAATAGTATGTATTTTCAATATTTTATTATATCATAGCATACCAAAAAATGCCTTTTTATCTCCAGTGTTTCATAAAATATAAAATTGGGGATTTCACTAGGCTATGAAATGAGATTGCAAATGTTGAACAAAATTTTTGAAAAAAATGTGAAGGCTAATTTTAGTTATTCACTTAAAGCGCTCACAACCAAATAAACCTTAAACATGAAGCCAAAAACATATGAAGGTGAATTAAAAAATTTGGGCTAGCAACAAACTATGAAATCAACAATGCCTAATTGCAACACTTCCAATGAAGTTCATAGCTTCACCAAGACACACAAAGACCTTATGGGATGTAGATACACAAAGGCCTTATGGGGATGTGATTTTGCACCCTTGTGCAACAAGATGTTGCACAAAGATAGAGGTAAACTTGGTGCCAAACTCATTTGGGCTTAACTTTTGGAGGAAAAGATTTTTGTGGGCTGGATTTTTTTGTTGCATGAATATTCAAACAACAAATTTCCCACTTGCCTCATCTTTTCTTGAAACCAATTGTGTTCACTCAAAATTATTCAAACTTTAGAGATAATTTTATTGTCAAGTTCATCCTAGGTTTTGTCAAAACTAAGCATACTAGTTTTGACAATGGCCAACTTTGTCAATAATTCTATTACCATGAATGATTTTTCAACATATTTTAAGAACTTCATTCTTAATGTAATGACTCCAATGACTCAAGATGTTTTTTCCATGCTTTCAAAGCTTAATGAGAAAGATTTCTTCTTGAAGATAAACAAAAATAAGAAACGAAATTTATTAAACTTGAGGATGGAAAAGTTATTTTGTATAGACATTAATTAGGACCTACAAATATTATTTGTATACAAGCATGAAATATAGAAGACGAGACCAAAATTTGCGAATGATGGAGATACTAGTTTTAATCAAAGGGTAAACATGGGATTTATGGAAACAATGAAGGAAATCCTCCTTGAAGACATCCAATATAATGTTGTTTTGGTCATTGCGAATAATTGTCACTAATTTGGCCATTGGGCAATGGAACACCTTAAATTTCAGCATGGGTGACAACATGAAGAACCATGCTAAAATTTAATAGTGCACCTAATGTCTAATCAAACACTGATGCTGAAATTTAAGGCATTCCATTGCTAATCATATGTCTAGTCATGGACTAGACACCCATGTTGACATGGAATGCCTTAAATTACGTCCAATCAAAAACCCAAGTTGTTGGCATAGTGCAACAATGTAAAATTTATGAAAAAATGTTATGAAAAATTTCTTAACATTTTAAAATATTTTGTCATTAAATTTCAAGAATGAAAAGGTGTTCTATAGATAAAATCATAGTTTAAATAGGATATGGGAGCTTGTTCATCTTTGAGAAAGGGAAGCTCTGATTGAATAGATGATTGAAATTTTCAAATCGTCTATTCAATTGTTGAAGTGAAGTCGATCATCTTGTGATCTTGTTTTAAATATTTAATAAATTCCAATGACAAAATCTTTTAGCACCCCAATTTGTCTTGTGTTATCTGGGTTGAGAAGGTAAAAATTAATAATTCACAAAGGAAGGTAGGTTATTGCAAATAAACCTTATTCCAATTTTTATCTTTCAATTGCTTATCATCACAACTTGTCAACATAATTACACAATGATCAAATATAAAGTCCACTTTGCACACATCAATGTTGTGATTCATGAATTAAAAAAATTGTTAAAGAAGGAACAAAGCTTTAACAATTTGTGATGTCAACTTGATGCGATAGTTCATGTAGTTCCAAACACATATGCAAAGTTGGTTACTTGAATTACAAGTTGCAACCCTTGTATTACCATCAAAACATGAAGTCATCAATAATAAATCAAAGGAATTACACCATGATGAAAAAGAAAAAATTAAAACCTGAATGAAATTTATGGTTTTATAGATGGAAGCTACTTCTTTTGCAATAGATAAACTTGAATCCAAAGCAAAAAGCTTCATATTAGGTTGTCTCCTTGTCCTCTAGAAAGAACTTGCAAAAGTGTTTGAAGAGAAAACGAAATCGGAGCAACTTGCTATAGTTGAAAAATCTAAACTTGTTAGAGATTTTAATAGATTAGATTTAGATAATTCAATTCTCAAATTTGACATACATCATTTGGGTGTCAAGTTGGTGCATGTGAAGAACTTGGCCTTGGAGAAAGAACTGAAGATGTTTGTAGTTAAAAAGGACATGCGTCAGATTGAAACGAAGGCAAAACATGTGCAAGAGAATTTGGAAACACTCATTCATGTATACAGCGTATCTAAAAGCAAATGGGAAAAGGAAAAAGACATCCTCACTACAGATAACATGAAGTTGGCAAGTTACATGGCTTGCAAAAACATGGAGTTTATTGCACTTCAAAAGCACAATATTATCTTGGAGAAAAACTTGCATGAGGTATGTGAGAAGTATGGACTTTTGTAGTAGAGGCTGGAAAGCTTGGAAGTCAAATGGAAGGTAAAGAAACAAAAGCTCACAAATTATCTTATTGAAAGCTCACAATTGCTTTCAGACGGAGAAGACAATGGAAACAATGCAAATGGCGCTTGCAAAGGCTCATTCGTCACTGTGTTCTTCCTCTGCAAAAATCACATTCCTGTTAGAAACCAATTTAGCAAGACATGAAAAGTGGGTTGCAAAGAGGTCTCAATTGCAATCCTAGCAAGAGCAATTGCAATTTGAGTTCATTCATTAGGAACTATATGTTGCAGAGCACCACAAAAATCGTAGCCATGTGCTTAGCCCTTTCAGGGAAAATAGAACCATTCCTACATCAAATGGGAGGAACACTAGCAAGCTTTTTGATGACATGAAAATAAAGGTAGAGAGGACAAGGATCAACTATGAGAAATTACATGAAAAGTTGCATGAAAAAGACAATGGCATTTTATGTGTACAAATGGAGCTTGGAGAGGTCAAGGCCAACAACAAGTTCATGTTTCAACTTTTCCTTTTCCTGATCAAGGTTTTTCATATCACATTCAACCTGCTTGCTATTGACCTTGGAGTGGATGACAACCAATCTGTAATGGCACATGGTTCAACTCGCAATGACTTCTTTGATTCAGTTATTGTTACCTCCACAATGGGTCAAAGGGATTGTCACCCACTTATCCCAATGATATTTTCAATATTATTCATCAAGTTGCTACTAGGGATATGTTATTGTAATTTCTTGGGAGAGTTTTGAATGAAAAGATGCAAAGGCAACATGTCATTACCCATACATGCTAATGTTGAAGATAATTGAAAAATGTGTTTGATTGTCATGGTTGTTCCCACTATTTTTTTCTTTTCTCCATTTTTGAAGGTTGGTTTCTTACATTTTTTTTTTCTTTTGTTTCATTTTTCCTATTCCACTAATATGTTGTTAAATCTAGAATTTCAATATCCTTGGCACCATGTTTCAATTTTATCAAACTTTGCTTATGTCAGTTGACTAATAACCTAATCATACTTTGGTTTTGAAGGAAGTGCTAATGCAATGTTGAAAAGTAATTGTAATGAAAAGGACATTGAACCATTATTATTTGCAACAATTCTACAAAAGTCTCAGCCATGTTTCACAATAGTTAACTAGCAAGTGTTGTTTGTCGGTTATCTTGTGCAACAATTGTGTAAGAAAGTCAACAAAGCAATGGTGAAACATCATCATCATTCCCTTCCTTGTTAATAAATGCTAAGGAAAAAAATGCAATGTTAGAAAAGATACTTCCTTTGCAAAAGCAAACTAATGTCAGCTTGGAAAAGGCATTTCCTTCTTTAAGTATTGATGATACAGAAAACATGCAACTAATGAGGTACTCAAGGAAGGAGGGGAAGTTATAATACCCAGTAATATTTTCTTAGCTTATAAGAAACAAACATCTATTTCTACACCAAAGAAGATGAAGTTCATTTTGAAGATTAAATAGAACTATGTGTACACTTTTAAGGAAGAATGTTGTTGTGTTAGGTACATATTTCCAGTGGCACACACTGTCATTTCACTAGATGGGGGATGGATAGCAGAAAAATGAGTTTCAAGATAACTAAGAATAGTTTTGAGGTTATCTCTCTTGTCGTTACAATAACAAATTCCTTTGTGTTGAGTGTAGAAGACTAAACTTCCCATTGGATTTACATTTGCATTTTGCTTTGATGTCAATGTTTCTTTTATTTCCTTTGAGTTTTTTCTCCTCCTCCTCCTTTCCCACATGTGTTATTTTGTTTCCTTGGGTGGCTTTCTATGGTTTCTTTTTACACTCTATTGTCAACACTAGGTGATATCATGGTTGATATCTTCCTATTTTCTTGGGGGTTTTGTGATCAAAACTGAATATACAATGTTGTTATCTTACAATTAAAATTAACCTATAATCAATTGTTGAAGTTAGTGGGCAGTTAAGATGGTACTTGCTCATTGTTGTTGCCCAATACATATCATTTGTATAGTATCCTTTCTGAAGTTCATGCCCATAAAACTCTTGTTTTCTAGTTCAAGACAAAGTAAGTCTTCCCTTTTTGTATGTTACAACAATATTTGCGTCAAACCACCTTCCCCATCACTTTGAATGTTTAGAATCTTGTTGTAAGTACCCCCGGCTAAGATGGTGGACCCTTCCTTTGGAAACACACCTTTGTCACTGTCTTGCAATGTCAATTGGTTTTTTGCATTGTAATTACTTAGTCTTGTTTGTAGAATGATTGTCAAAATTCTATTATAAAGGTGCCTAATTAAAACTACCATCTAAGAAGACTTAACTCCCACACATGTTATTTAGTTTGTTGAAATTTTCTTCTATCAACCTCTGCACTGCTTCTTTGTATTGACTTTGAAAGAATGATCCTAGAAAAGTGTTCATGTGAGTTGACACGAATAAGCTTAGAAGGTCTGCCAAAAAATGTCATACCGATAGTACTGATATCCAAAACTTTTCAATATCATTACTAAATACTTTCGAGACATTTAACATAAATAGATACCAACTATTGCTTGCCCCTATTTTTTGTCTTGCAAACTTTAAATTTCAAGAACAAACATTTGATCACTTGATCATAGATTTGAAACAACCACTCGATAATCTACCAATTAACATGCACAACATATATGTAACATTATCACAATTACGTTCCTTGGATGGACTCATAAATATTAAAGGATATATCTATTGAAAACATATGTAAAGCCAAATAAAGGGTCATCAAAGATGAAAAAATCTCTTTTAGACCAAAAAAATTCAATACAAATGGTAACTAAACCAACAAATATATTGAAATTCCTATGGATTCAAATATTGACCTTAAAAAATGTGATGACAATTTATTACATGACTAAAAAACCAAAAAAAAAACAATATCAAGTGATCCTAAAAATGATTTTAATGAGTATGACAACATTGATTATTGGATTGAAGACCTCCATTTAACTAAAGTAGGTGAGAATATCCTTCTTGACCCAAACGGATGGCTAAATGACCAACATTTAGCAAGCACTATGCAAATATTATATGTTGAAAAATTATAATATGAACAACGTACATATGCAATTGTAGGAAAAAAATGTATGTTTGTTAAAAAATACCTTCAACACATATTCATAAACAACAATCATTGGATATTAGTAAAAATCCACATGTTAATTCCTAATTTACATTGTATAAAATATGATTCGCATATGCTAATGATGAAAAAATTGCATAGTGACATAATCCAATTATTATGAAAATTTATAAATGTGAACAACTTGTTATACACATATGCAAATGTAATGCAACAAATAGACAATTCATCATGTGGTGTTTTCACAATAACATATGCAACAAACATTACGTTTGGATTTGATCCCGAAAAATCTCAATATGTTTTGACACAAATGCGAACACATTTGCAAAACTCCATAAACAAAAATACATTTGTCCCTTCCCAAAATATTTATCCTTTTTAAAAAAACAATTCATCATCATTGGTAGAATGAAACAATGTGGAGCCCAAATTTGTGAATGATTCAGTATTAATAAAATTAATAATTTAGAGAAACTTGCATTCATGGCCCAAGGATAATTGGAATAATAATTTGAGCTATCAAAGTTGGGTATCATGCAACCTAATGTTGGTGTGCAATTCTTGTCATTAGTATTTGGAATGTTTCAACAATCAAATTTGTTGAGTATATTTTCAAAAATGTTCAAAAACATTTTGACTGTAACCCTACAACTTCATTCACATGGATGAATGTATTAAAATCCAAAAAGACATGGATTCAAAACTTGTAAATAAAGCCTACCATCTCAAATTTTGTGGGTAGTTTAGCCCCATTAACTCAAACTACACCTAATCTATCATACTTTGTTAGTTTCTTGGCAAGGACATTGAATGCTCCCCAAAAGGCATTCTTCATGTTGTAAAGAAACTACTTGGATATGTCAACATGCAATAAGTTAACACATATCAAAATCATTTTCTTGCACAAGGAAAACATTGCATTGGGATATTATTCAAATTAGTATTGAGATCTTTACAAATGACATTCAATAAAAATAAAATGTTGTTGTTCAAATTTTGTTCTTGCATTACTATTTGGAATAATGAGTTACATCTATGATTTGAACTTGTTAATTATAATATAATTGAATATTAGATCATTGGAAAATGGTGCTAAAAAAGTGGCATGGTTAAAATAATTCCTTTAAGAGTTGTAGTCCTTAAAAAAAAAATGTCAATGCAATTGTATTGTAATAATCAATTTACAATCATGTTCAAAAACTTGTTCAACATGCACATGCAAAACATTTTGAAATACACCATCACTTGATGTGGCATGTGTCTATGTTACATTGTAATTCCATAAAACAAGAGGCTAATATTTAGTGAATGAAACCATTGAGTTGGATTAAAATCTAAATTCTTAGGTTTTACAAAAGTTTAGATATTGAATATGTGATATTAGTTTACATTTTTCTCTTCAAATTTAATATGTATAATATTCAATTTTAAAATAGGAAATAGAATGAGAATCACATGTTTGAAAGAAGGTGTTGATAAATGTCACACTTGATTCCAATGGGGATTAGCTATCACTTGTTGATCAAATTATGTTTATTTTCAAATTAGTAAAAAAACATTACATGAGTTGAGCTTTTAGAGTTCAAGTAAGTGACCAGAAACAATTAGCAAGATGACATTTAAATCGATCATGCGTTCATTTTTAATTTTGAATCTCCTATATGCACTATGGTGGATATCTTTTGCCTAGTATATATAATGTAATAGTTTTAGTCATTCTTTTCCCATTTTCATTTATAACAAAAAAAATTATGCCAAGCACTTATATGGTGCCAAACTTGTGCAGGGCATGGCAAAATGTAGCTAGTGCTAACGACTTGACTAAAATTGGAACAAATTTTTTGCTATGTTTTCTTAAAAATTAAAATTTGAACGCTATTGGGTTTTCTTTCTTATGAGAAAATGAAGATACAAGTTCATATTTTCTTTATGAAACATATGAAGTTCTAATTTTTTTGTGTAAAAAAAATCTACAAGTTTGTATCAAAATTTTAGTGAATTGGTTCCATTTTAAATGTATTAAAATCTAATCCATTTTCATAATTACAAAATCCAAAATCCAAATGTATTCAAATTTCACTTGAACAATAAAAATCAAACATACGATACACATGAAAAGTTGAAGGTTCACACACACACACACTATATATATATATATATATATATATATGAATTATTTATAGGTTAATAGATTGGTCATTATTAGAAATTTGCAAAAGATGAATCACTTAGTAGTGAAGGTCCAAGCCCTCGGGACAAAATCCCAAATGTTAATTTGACAAGTTTATATATATATATATATATATATATATATAAAAGGCGAGGACCTAAACTCCAATGACTAGGCCTTCCCCTAAGGTGATAAGTTTTTTAAAAAAAAGATTGGTGGCTGTTAATTACAAGTTACCTACCAAGGAGTTATCCATGTATCTAATGTTCCTAATTAAGTCTACAACAATTGGCTAAACCTTGAATGGTTGAAATGAGAAATTTGCAATATGGAAGGTTTAGATATAGCTATTTTGCTAAAGGTTGAAAGTAAAAATCAAATATAAACTACTAATTGGTGGAAGGCTAACATTTTCGTGCTAATGAAGATGCATATACTTGTAGAAAAACCCCATTTTTTTGACTTGTCTTAGGATCAAAAATAGTTGCAAAAAAAATTTTTAGTCACCTAAGACAAGTCAAAAAATGGGGTTTTTTTACTAGTGATATATATCGTAGCCTAGGGTCAATTTCCACAATGACAAAAGAATAATTATGTTTTTCCAAAAAAATAATTTTTAAAATAATTTTGAAATTATATTTTTTCCATCATCTACTATGATACTATGATAGGACTAGTGAAATGATTCAAAGTGTAGCCTATTATAATTATGATGATTTTCAACATGTCAATTTCATATTTTCACATAATTTCATTTCACTATTTTGTGGATTATTTAATGACGAAACTAACCTTAGGGTAAGGTAATGTATCCATATGATTGTCTAGTGGTGCATCACATGTGGTTAAATTTTTTTTTTATCCCTTAAAATCCTTTGTACTAGGAGCAAGCCATTTATTTCTAGAAAATTAGCAATAATTAGCCATAAATAAAATGATTAAATAATTTACATTGTTTGGATTATCTTTGATCCATTTGTATATTTTGCAAACTACAATTAATAAAGCTTGAACCTTATGAACATATTTGTTTAAAACTTCATTATTCCAAACTCTTACAATTCACAAAATTTTCCAATATTTTATTGATTTGGATGAAAATATTCATTGACCCATTAGAATATTAGAACTTAATATTATTTTCTTGAATCTTCAACCATGTTGTCTAAATGATGAATGCATTAAAGGGGTGGTTGGTTATTAAACTCATTGGCACACCTTTCATTACACGTAAATTCATTGTTCCCTTTTGCATACTAAAATTGGAAGAAGGTATACCACTCCCAAACACATGAATAGAATACCAACAAGTGCAATTCTTGACTACCTTTTCATAATTTGGAAGAGATCATCTTCCTTGAAATGAAAGCAACCATGTGAATAACTTTAAAGGTAAATCCTTAAGAACTTTATAGTAGCTTTGCAACAACATTAATTATTGTAATTCAGAAAAACATTGTGTCATTTTTAAAATGTGCATATGCATGAACATCCTTATCAAATAAGTAGGATTGGTTACTTCTCTTACAAGTTTACCTAAATCAAGTTGCATTACAAGCTTATTCATAATTAATTAACATTTGCCATTGAAAGACATAATTTTCCCAAAATGTTTAATGGCTTGTTAATGCATGAATAATATAAAAAATCAAGCATAATGTTATATTATAAATAAAACCTTTTGGGAAGGGAATGTTTTTATGACAAACTTTTTACCATGCAAACTTGAACTTATTTTTATATAGTAAACATTCTTATGCAAAATCATATTTCCTTGATGTCACCCATTTTCTTTGGCTTAGACGATCAATTTTACTTTATGATGAATACACTTGTGTCAAAACATTATTAATATCTATCAAATTTACAATAATGTGGGGAATTTCATCAAGACATATCCAAAGTTAAATGAACCATAACAATTGTAACTAGTAATTATTCTTTCATGTTCAAAACAAGTGTGAAAAATTCTTCATGTGTAAATGACCCTTATTTTTGTCATGGTTGAGGTCCCTAGAATGACATGTATTAGAACTTGATGCATTGTCATATTGTGAAGAGATAGAACACATGAAAACAATTATGATGGGACAAATTGAACCGATGAGTTGTGCTTGAAAGAATCTTGGAGTGAGCAATAATCATTATAATTGATGGATATATCATCTTTAGTTCGTCCAAGAATTATGCAATGAAAAATTTCATTTTGAGGACAATTAAGATTGATTAATTTGTTGTATCTTAAACAATGTATGGCCAAATAGATCTCTCATTGTATAACCAATCCATGAATCAAACAATGTCATATGAATTGTCAAATGGTGAAAGGTACTAATGATTCATTATATCGACTAGCAAAAAGTTCAATGAAAATGAAGACAAAATTGGATCAACAAAAAACTTCAAGTCCTAGTTGTCAACAAAGATAGGAGATTAAAAGATTACACAAAACTTTGATTATGATTTATATATGGGACTATTTGTTGTTTTTCAAAACATAACTTTATGTCCATTGTGTTCATCTTTTGACCTTGGTTCACTAATATCATGTTTGATCCATTAAAATTTTAGGTCATAGGGTTGTAGGCAAACATATCATGATGCCAAATAACTAAAGAGCTTAGGGTGATTGCATTCCGATATCTAAACTATCCTTTATTCAAGGATGTCATTTTTTGATTGTTATAAGGAAACCACGCCATAATACAATTTTCCAACCCTCCTCATGTTCCATTATTTATTGACTTTATATCATGTAGTGTGTTTGAGTTGATACTCTAGTTAACTAACATCTCTAACCACTCATAACCGCATACAAGATGGCTAGGAGTCCCAACTAGTCGCAACCATAATGGGCTATTGGCAGGATGTTTACAAACAAATCTGAAAGAAAATGATTCAAAGAAATGAATTGGACATGGAAGAAAAGAAAATGATCAATTTGGTTGCCCATACATGCCCTAAACTCTGAACCCTAAACCCTAAACCTGGGTTTAAGGTGTGTTGCCATGAAAGCCACCCACTTAACTCTGACAATCTCATTTGCTTCAGTCAAATAGTTGGAGACCAGCAGACCCATGATTCACCTGTGAAACCCTAAAGTTTGGGTGCCCACTAAGTACTCAAAGAGGTAGGTAGGTATGGTGGGTGGCATACCAAGTGCAACTCACCCTTTGTATAAGTTAGAATTATTTGAACCATGGTGGTGTCAGTAACATGAAGATACATTGCATAATAATAATTTTTACCATCAACTGTCATATGTTTGCAATTATCTCTCTCATTCAGGTAAAGCACCCAAGCTGCTGCTTCAAAAGCTCAAGAAGACACCTACCAAATGGCAAGCACTCATAGCAAACAAGCACAATTGAGCCCTGGTGTGTGAGATCTTCTTTATAATCAGCTCATCCACCCACCATCACCCGTGGACAACTCCTTGGGGGCAAATTTCAAGCCCACACCGTCCATCTGGGATTCTGAACTTGCTTTACCCATTGTAAAGCACTTGAATGTCTTGTCTTTTAAGAATGTCAGCCCCTCAGTGAGTGACTTTTGACCTTCTTTTCTATGACTGCCTTGATGTGTGTATGTATGATTTGGTTTGGTCCTTGTTCCTCTCTTCCTGTCTTGATTCTCTTGTTTCATGGGTCATTGCATCCGGAGGGTCATTTTGAGAGGGAGTCAATCTCTAACAAGAAGTCTTATTAGGTATGTAGCCCTCTGGGGTCCCAAGAACAACCCTGGTTGTCCAAAGTGCGCCATCTACTACCTCTAGTTCTGGACAATTGACAACACTCTGCTCACATCTGTATGGGAAGAATCACCAGCTTTCTGTTATAGAATCCTATTAGAAATTTAGAGCTGAACCAAAAAATATAAGCAGATACAAAATTGACCAAGTCATGCAGTTCAATTTGATCACAATGCCAACAAGTCTGCACTGATTCATATAATATGGGCTTAACCTTGTAATGGATTGTTTTGGACAGATTTTGGACCAGAAATCCCAGGTGTGATATAAGTCCTCTGGAAGTTGAAAATTAATGGTATGCATACATGACTGGTGTAACTTGGAGCTTCTAAACAAAAAAATGCACTAGGTATGTGTTGAATATCTGTAGTGGAACACAAGCCTGGAATATAGAAGATTTTGTAAAATGTGGTGCAACATTGGTGTACACTCTATACGTATCTTTAAGAGAGAGAGGAAAGCAGTTTCCTACATTGGGTGTGGAGGCAGTTGAAGCTTCTTCACTTAGTAAATTTTGTCCACATTTCATCAAAGTTGGCAGAAAAAAGCTTTTCAATCACAACACATACAAACTTGGGTATGATTATTTCTGTAGCATCATCAAGCTTGGAGCTTCTATTGATTGACTTGGACCCACTTTAGCTGCAGCTCGAATTAATTCATCACTGCCAACTTGGGTTACTTCCCCAAGTGTTTGTTCAGCAAATTGACAGATTGTGTTTAACATTGTGCACAGAGAAAAAAAAAATTGCTCAATTATAGTAGTAAGCTGTATTCATAATACCAAAGTAGGCCAACAACACACATTGGAGAAATACATAACCCCTTTTTGAAACTCAGGGTTATAGTGAACTGACAAAAACAGATGTGTTCTCAATCAATCAAATGAAAGAATAAATTCCAGAGCCTAATTAAAAGCAGATAAATAATCTCACATGGCCTTTTCGATTTTAGAAAATGGCAATGTTTTCAGGCTGAAAGATCACATTGGATGATAGTATAATTCTTACATGGAAGTTTACATCACATGCACTCAAAATTCAATGAATTTCCCTTCTTCTGGCAATGCTTTCTTTCCAGACAGCTGCACCACCGTTGTTCTCACCACCTTAACCTCATTTCTTGAATATCATCTTCGCAGATCAAGACACAAGACAGCAGAGAAGATATATTGATAATTGATTCTCAGTCACTTCGATTCTATGTTTGGAATTTGATGAAGATGATGCAGAAGATTCATTCTTCAGATATTCTTCAGTAATGTATTCAGGGTTTAAGAGTTTAGGGTTTATCTCAAATGGGTTTCCAGCTCTTCTCTGGAGGGATGTTCCTGGGACCCAATATTTGGAGCAACATCACTTTACAATACCCATCTTCATTCCCAACATACAACAAGTTTCAGTAGCTCACAGCAACAAGGACGAAACTGTGTTTTGGTGCTATAGATCAAGAGTCTGAACCTGAACTTAACACAAAACCTAATTAGGTTAAAGGTTTAATATCCACCACCTAGCTGCATGGATTACAATAATGAATAGCCACTAGTGTAGCCTGGGCTGTTGGCCCAAGTGTGAACACATTCTTTATTTTTCACATTTTCAGAATTGAAAATTTCTAAATTCGAGAATGTGAACACAGTGATTGAGTGCTCAACTGATTTTTCTTTCCAAACCCATTTTTTGCAACTTGTTTGAATTTGCAGCAACAAAATCTACTCAAGAATCAATATGTTCCACACACCTTAGCTCTGAATATTGTGAATTAAACTCTATTAAATCTGACTTGTTAAGGGCTTTGCAACAACTCCAAGAACACCCCCAAATTCCAATACAGTTTTCAGTTTCGATTTTAATTTATTTAGTTTTCATTGAGAAAATGGTTCAATAATCAAGCTTCCACACAATAGCTCCAACCAGTCTCAAACCAAGTTGGTGCACCCATACTCATTGAGAGCTTTCTGAAAATACCAAGAGCACAGAATGAAGTGCCATGGATTGGGAGATCTTAGGATGATAAACAAGGGGTGGAAGAATGATGTAAATTGAAATATTTCACCATGCAAAAATATAATCTTCAAAAAAAATCCTCTAAAAGAAACCAAAATCCTTCAAGATATCATAACTCCATAACTAATCTCAAGTTTCAACGCCAGCCAAAATATCATCTTTCAAAAATCCTCATATGAAAATAAACCTGCTACCTAGGGGCCAAAATCCCTTAATCTACTATACTCTATAATGAATCTAAACACAATATATGCAAGGCCAACAAAACAAATCAAACTCCCTTGCTTCATAGATTGTGTAAGCAATAAAATAAGTTATGTGAATTTTTTTGTCATTCTACAAATGCCCTTCAATTGAAAGTTTGGGGGGAAAAAAAAAAAAACAATTCACCTTTCACATGTGAAGAAGGGTCCCAAAAAGTTTTTGTCCAAATTGTGAAGAGCAAAATATCATTGAAGGAGGAGGCCACTGAAGGCGTGAAATTTTTATTCTTGAGTACAAGTAGTATTATTATTGCACTTGGCTATGTCAACCACCATTTATGAAATCAGCTGACACAAACACACACACACACACACAGCCCACTTTCAAAGGAAGTTATCAGATGTGCAACTGTCGTTGGGTAGTAGTAGTAGGTATGGAGGAGCATGGAGCTTTGAAGAGGAAGCGACTACTTGTCAGTTGCAAGTCTTCTTCCTTTTCTTTAACTGTCCCACAAACATCATCACTGTGATATGAACAAGATCTCCCAGGACAAGGAGGAGGAGTAAAAGCTTCCAGACACAACAACAACAACATCATCACCACCAACAGCATCAATCTAGTGTTGTGCAACACCACCTTGATGATAGCTGCTAGCTAGGTTAGCCTTTTTTTTTTTTTTTTCTTTTCCACTTTTTGGCTAAATTTAGTGAGTTGGGTTCAAAGATTTTCAAAATGGTTAAAAATATGTGTGTTTTCTCTGGTTTTCTATTCGCCAAATTCTTTAATTTTAAAATAACATATTGTAAAAAGATTTCCCTATTTTGGATACTGGAATGTAGCCAAAAAATGTGAAGAAATCTTAAACTTTTTTTTACTTTCATATCCTGTTTATAGCCAAATTTGGCTAAACTTTATTGTGGATGATTGCCAGTTTAGCTGCATCACAAATACGAAAAAAGAAAAAGAAAAAGAAAAAAGGGCCCCCCAGCTGCAATAGACCCCAGAGAAAGAGTACTTAGCCTTCTTTTTGGGGCTAAATTTAGCAAGTTGGCTAATTTTTTTCAAAAATGCCTAAACATGTGTGTTTTTTGGTTTTTCTAGTCACCAAATTTTTACAGTATTTTAATTTTAAATAACATCATATTTCCCTATTGGGTTCTAGCCAAAAATGCAGCCAAAAATGTGAAGGAATCTTAACTCTTTTTTACTTTCATATCATGTTTATAGCCAAATTTGGCTAAATTGTATCATGGATGATCGCCAATTTAACTATGAAAAATAAAGACCATGAACTCCTACATATTCCAGAGAAAATGTATTTACCCTTTTTCTAGCTAAATTCTGCAAGTAGCCCTTTTTTTTCAAATTAAATGATTCAAAGCATGTGAATTTTTGGGTGTTCTAGTCACCAATTTTTGCAGCTTTTTTTTCAATATTTCAAAAAGATTATTTCCCTATTGGTTTCTAGCCAGTGTTGGGTGGGTATTAGAAAATAGCTCAAAATTTGGGTAGGCTTTTAAATCGGGTTTCAAATTGAATATTTGGGAGTATTACTTAAGGTCATACCCTATTTGATGCATGTTTATTAGTTCTAACTGGATTGAGAACCGACCACTTGAAACTCTATCCTTATTTTCTTTAAAAAATTGATACCTTATTAAGGCATTAAAAATATTAGGGTTAAAGTTTTAAATTTTGCTTAATATTTTAATACATTTAGTAGTCACTTAGCCATTTAAAGGTAAGATTTAAAGTTAGGTTTTATAGAGTTTAGGAGGTGCCACTGGACAATGACTCCCTTTCAGATGAAAATATTTTTCCCAAGTGAAAATATTTTTCCCAAATTTTTGAAACCTTTGCTTGCTTGGGTCTCTTGAAAAATCATTTAAATTTTTTTTAAAAAAATAATTAGGGGCAAGTCTTGTAAACTCCTCTATAACCCAGACCTAATAATGGGTCTTTAAAAAAAAAACCTGAGAACCAGGCAACACTAGTTCTAGCATGTACACAAAAATGTGAAATAAATCTTTCACTTTTTTCAATTTCATAATCCTGTTTATAGCCAAAATTGGCTAAACTGTATTATACATGATTTACCAGTTAAGCTACATCACACATGTGAAATAATAAATTAATAATAATATTTTTAAAAAATTAATAATTAAAAAAATCTTAAATTCCTGAGCTGCAGCAGCTGCTGCCACAGACTCGTTGTCATTCTGCTGCTGCATTGAATGCCTTAAATGGAGCTTCCCAGACTTTCTGGGGATTTCAAAGCCTTTCTCTCTCTCTCTCTCTCTCTCCCTCTCTCTCTGTGTCTGTGTCTGTCAGGCCACAAACTCTTATGTTTGCAACTAGTGCAGTAATGAGCAGAGCTTCTCTCACCTGACACAATAACTGCCCACCAGTACCACCACCTTCTTCCTTCCTACCTCCACACTCCACCGCACCTCTCTCTTTCTCTCTCTGTCTCTGTCTCTCTCTGTCTCTCCATTCTGCTGATTGCACTTGGCAACAGTAGTGTTGTGGTCGTCAGGTCCTTTCAGTAGCCGCAGTTTCCCAAGCCTTTCTTTCCTGAGGACTATATAGTCATGAAGCTTTCAGTCGGTTAAGACCGTCTCTGGACGCAGCAGCAACAGCAATAGCAGCGAGCTGTCCCTTCAGCTCTAATCATTTGTTGCTGTTGCTCAGTTTCGCTCTCTGGCTTACGGGTGACTGACTGGAGTTTTCAGCACTTTGCTCCTAGCTCTTTCTCTCTGTCTCTGTCTGTCTCTCTGTGCGTTCTTGGGTTTCTGCAATGGCGGTGAAGAGGAGCAGCGTTGCTCTCTTGGGGCTTTGCATTGTGGTGTTGGTGACTATGCAGGCAGTTGATCAGGTGGCGGCGCAGTGCGAAGCTGTAAGGCTGGATGTCTGTGAACCGGCGCTTCAGGGAGCGTATCCGAATGATGCCTGCTGTGGTGCGGTTAGGGCGTTGGGGACTCAGTGTCTGTGCACCCTCTACTCCCAGTATAGCAGAGGTCAGAATCCGGCTGAGATTCAGAGGGCGGAGAACATCGTCACCCAGTGCGATCATCTACCATATGGCTTCAAGTGTGCCTGAAGAAAAAGAAAATCCATCCCAGCAGGTGCAACTCTCGTGAAATGAAGGTCGCATTCTTCTGCAGTAGTTTTTTTTAAATTTCATTCTACAATCTTATGTGGAGCGGAGTGTTTTTTCGCCTGTGCTGTGCTGAACATATGCATCATCTAGTGTCGCTAGCTACTGATCATATTGTAACAGATACTAGTCTAGTCTTACTATGCCGTGAATGCTTGTGTTGTGCAGATCACGTAGCTCATGTGAGGATGACGGGGTTGTAGACAGGTCGTCATGATCGAGTTTGGTGAGCTAATGAAGGAGGTTGCAGCCTGATCCAGTAAACTTTCTCAGTTATAGTAGTAGCTCACTCGTGACAGAGACAGAGACAGAGACAGAGAGAAATTGTTCTTCCTGATCGATCAAGAGCAATAAACAAATGCTATTCCTTGCTTCTGGTAAAATGGGTTTTTGTTGTTTTTGTGTTCCTGCCTTCTCTTGGTCTATTTGAATGTTTCCTGCAGCTATGAAAAACTAGTACTTGGTGCAGTGTGAAGATTTAGAGCTAGTAGTTCCTGGCAGATCAAAGTGTGTACTCAAATGGGGACAGATCTTATGCGTTGGTTTATATTGTTTGCTTGAATGTCTTGTGTTTCTGAGCAATTGTTGTTGATCATCTGCAAGCTGCAAGAGGCAGGAACTAGATAGCTTCTGAGCTCTCTACTTTCCTTCTGAGATTTTCCTGATGTTTGAATGCATGATTAGTAGAGGCAGCATGATGCGAATGTATCATTTCCACATTATTGTGTCAAGTTCTGAATCTGGTCCCTGTTCCTGATCCCCCCATCCTCTTGTTCTGAACTGGGTCTGGCCAGCTCCCCCATTCACAGGACTAGGATGTTGATTCCAGCCGAGATTTGTGAATCCAGTTGTGGGCAAATTGTGGATCATTACTCAGTTCAGAATATGTACTATGATGTTGTCAATGGGTTCATATCTCTTTCTTTGTTCATGCTGTGTTTTTTTTTAAAATGTTTGTTCATCCCCTCTTTCTTCCTTTCATGTTGCAGCCTCTCATTCCACAACAAGAAGCTTAAAGGTCAGTAAAAATGGTGTCAAAGTCAATAACTGACAAGTATTTCAGCTTGCGAAGATTGGTGTTAGGGACACCATCAAAACCAACAAAAGGCACATACTTGAAAAACATGCACACAAAATGCAAAATAATCTCGCCTACAGTTGCAAGAATTGAAGCGCAAAATACACAACAAAAGACACAATTTGAAAATCTCAAAACCACAATTTTTGTGTCTCTTGCAAGTAGGGTAAATACCTACTGAGCATGATGTTCCTGAAATAAGCACCCCCACACACAAGGGCAATTTAAGGGAACACTCCAATCCAAGGGTACTACCTGATGTAAAACATTAGCAAGAAAACAGAAAATTCCCATCATACTTGGTAGGTATCATAGGAATAAAAAACAATGCGGTGAGGTGTTTTGAAAGATGAAACCCCTATCCCCTTTGGCAGAGAAAAAAATTCTTCCTGATACACACCCTCCAGATAGATGTACACTAGAATTTTTTTGCCAGTGCTTTATGTGTTTCAAAATTTCAAAACAAGCACAAATGAAACTCCATAGACACATTTCTAAAGAATAAACTCCCACATATATGAAAAAACTTAACAACCCCAGTCACCTTGAACTAAGTTCTATCAACAAATAACTAGAGAAAATTAATGTTTTGAAAGAAATACCTAGCATTCTTATTATATTTGAGCTTCTGCCGAAACCACCAGACCTTTTGCAAATCATCATTGTCTAATTTGTTTGCCCCTTTTTTGGCTTGCTATGAACAAACCCAATATTGTGCACATTTTGTTGGTGAGCAAATTTTTCTCCAGACAGTATAATAAAGCTGCATCATAAATTTCTTAACAGCTGCTAGAAAATTTGGTCACAGATGAGGGATTTGAAAGTTTGCTAAATCTACAGAAGTAAAAAAGCTTGCCAAAACAATGCTGAAATCAAACTCAATTTCACATTTTCTACTAGTTTTTAAAAGAAAATCAAAATATGATTATAAAATGCTGATGGATTTTGTCTATATAGCTTCACCTGGTGGGGAGTAAGTCCCAAATGTGAGACCTGAATTCTTAGAGCCAATTGCAGGATTTGAATTTTCAGAACTGTCCTAAGCTCATTATCATTAGAAGAAAATTTGTCATTTGCAATTGAAGAGCATAAGATTTGAATTTCTAAAACTGTGTTAAAATCTTTATCACTAGAAAAAATAAATTGTCAATTGTAATTAAAAGGTATGGTTTTGCAACTGATTTTGCAGTTGCAACTAACATTTTTAATAATAAAAATTTGAATTGCAAGTCTCTAAAAATCCCAATTGTGATGACATTTGTGACTCAACATCAGTCTGTGCAAAATGAGTAGTAGCAAAACTCAAGTACCCAAAGGCATACTCATATCCACTAAATGCAATATGGGAAAAAAGTTTGTGTTTAGGAGAATGCAAGGGCTAAGGTAATTCAAGCTTTGCTGAATAATGAAAGTTTGAACTCCTCTCCAAGTTAGTGTTTTGCATAAGGACATTGAAAGACAGAAATCGCTATTTCGGCATCAAGGGTTACCATACCACACACACACACACACAAATACTTGAGCTACTTGAAAATAGCTCACACCATTTGAATGAGAATCAGTGATTTTTGTTGGTGTCTTCATCACCGAAAATTGTCACAAGGTGGAATTAAAAATTGGTCATAAAATTTGAATAAACCTTTGATGGGAATATTTTTAGTGTCATACAAATAGTCATTATAATTTATTTGATGAAAATGTTTAGACTGCTTACATTGAAATAGGTTTTTTGGTGTTGAGAGTGTGGACATTAGAGCTTGATGATGCAAACTGTGCAGCATCATCATCTCTCTGTTTGTAGTGTTGTTATTGTTGGACGGATAATATCTTTCTTTTCTTGTTGTTGCATCGATCATACTCTTTTCTCTTCTTCTTGGCTTCTTTTTTTTTTTGGGTGTTGTGTTCTTCTCGCCCTTTCACTCCTACAAGAACTGTTGCTACTGCCTCGTCTTCTTTAGCTACGCTTGCAAAATCTCGAACCTCGATTCCGATCAGAACTAGTGCTGCTCCCGGCTCCCTGACTACCACTAGCGTCATCTCCTCCCAGAGCGGAGGAGCACCTCCGTCTTTGAATTCTGAAATAACGGCAGTTGGAGTCAAATCTTCCAGCTCTTCATCCTTTACAGAAACTGTTGCGATCCGCCGACATTCCGCGTCTGTAAGTGGAGTAATTATCCCACAGTCTACATCTTCGTCACCACGATCTTTTTTGAAATCGTCAAGTTTTTCTTCGTCTTCTCTCACTTGTGTCACCATAACAATGTCTTGCTCTCCATCTCCTTCTCGTATGGCAAAACACTCAGCTCCAGCTCTTCTTCTTCTTCTACCACCCCTCCTCTGGTTGTTGGTGTTGCAACTTATCATCTTATATTGCCATTACGGCCTACGCCAACAAAATCCTCAGAAAGAGCTGAATCTGCTTTTTCTCTCGTCACTGTTAATGTTGCTACAACCCAGCCAGGTGCTGCAACTCCCTCTCCTGGTGCAAAATTTTTAGTTTCTTTCTTTCCTTCCTTCCCTTCTTTTAACAGAGTTGTAAATGGTTCGGCATCTCCATTGCGAGCTGTTGTAAGATCCTCAAGCCCTTCTTCCTCTTCTTCTAACCTCACTATGACATCTTCTGCCGCAGCCACCAAGGCTACTACTCCCACCGCTACATAGCTACCAAGATCCAAGAAAAGCCTCACCAAAGCCACAACAATAATTCCTTTGCCTACTACTACTCCTGGGAAAGTCACCACCTTTAGCTCATCGTCAACCACAACTGACCGCAAATGATTTAATCTCACCATAAGGTGCTCACAAGATTGGGAGACTTGTGGTGTTGCCAAGCTCAAACCCTAATCAACTTTGGACTCTTTTCTTGAGACTACTACAGATGGTTGCATATCATGATGAAGAATGGGGCATTCCTATTTATGATGACAAGTATGTTCTCCCCACTGTGTTCTCTCCATTTTTCATATCCTTGGTTTTTAAGAGCTATCAATAGCTATTTATCTTCATAATCTTGACCCTCCAGGGCAATTGTGAATAATGTTTTATAAAGCAGGGTTTTGTAGGTGAATTCTGCACTGATATGTTGTTGGAACAACAATGAAGGCTACTATTTGAGTTGATGGTGCTGGAGGGTGCACAGGCTGACATGAACTGGTCCTCTATTTTGGCTCTACGTGATGATTTTAGGTTTGTATGAGTTTCTTTTGCCTCATTACCATGGTTAATGAGCTTGTTGACATTTGCAGATTTTTGTTAGTTGACATTTGCAGATTTTTGTTACCCTTGCAGTCACTTAAACCCTCTGGTTGTTGACAACTTTTGTGCAGTGCTGGATATACATATTTTGATCAAGCAATAGAGACATTTGACAAAATGAAAAGAGAACAGATTTAAAGATACAATGTTTGATTCCTGTTAGACGCTGAAGTTGCTGTTTCTTGTCAACTTCTCTGCAGGGTTGCATTTATGGGTTTTGATCCAGCAATAGTGTCCAAGTTTGATGAAAAGAAGATAACTATTTTGATAGCCAATCCTAGGATCCGCATACCAAAAGCCAAAATAAGGGGAGCCATTGAAATTCAATTTCGGGGAGAATGAGGGATGGAGGCATTTGAATTTTCTCTTTCCATTTAGATCAAGAAGATTGGTTGGACTCAAGCTTGTAGAGAATCATGTATCCCAGGAAGAAAGGACAATATTATGGGTGGGTGCCAATGTCAATAAAACAATCACAAAGAATGAAGATCACTTAACTAAACTGTATGTGACTGACAAGATAAAGCACCCATTATTGAGGAACTAAAGGAGGCAATGCAAAGACTTCATGAAGAGCATGCTAATGCTCTGTTGGAAAGACATGTTGCTAATAATGCTGATGAACTGATTGAAGTAGAAGCTGCTGTAACTGCTGCCAAAGTGGTGTTGCCCGGGGGGGCAGGCACTGCTACTACAACATCTGCAGCAGCTACAACTATAGTTGTGGTCCAAGATGGAACCAGCAGCGCCCCAAAGCTTGATGAGTTTGGATGTGATGTAAACTTCCAAAAGTGTCTGGAAAGCAAGAAACGAGCATAAGGCCGTGAATGTTGGCTGAAAAGATAGCAAAGCAAACAACAGCACCGAATATGGATGCTACTAGTGCAAGGGTATGACAACAAGCATTTGAATCAGAATTGATCATTAAACCAGAACTCGGATTCAACAACTTATTTTGAGAACTTGCAACTGGATTTGAACTTTCTCTTGCATTTGCATAATGGGCATGCTTCTTGGCCAGGAGTGATTGGGGGTCTATTGGGATTTGCTTATGTGACTTAAATCAAATACAAATCAAACTCTCTCATTGACAAAGAAAATTCAAAAAAATTATATTTAAATATTATTATTTTTTAAATATTGAAAGTTAGAACTTATCTTGAAGTTGGAACTTTGATTGAATCTGTAATTTGTTGATTCGAAAACTTATTTTCAAAAACTCACAATTTGATTTGAAAGTCAAACCCTATCATTGACAATGAAAATTCAAAGTAAATAGCAAAATATCATAAAAATTCAGATAAGTTGACAAACAAATAATTTATAGAATTGAATTAAAATTGGAAACAATATTTTCCATATAAAAATAAATAAATAAATGATTTAAGTACAAGAACTGAAAATAAATCTATAAATATATTACATATCAAACATAACACATCTATGTTTGTCAAACAAAATCCATCAATTGCCATTTAAATTGAAATTAAATTGTTTACAAATTTATAGTTTCAAAATAATAATTGTAATTTATAGTTTCAAA
>Ga0116229_10001042_pt1 | contig 41913 bp, 26 predicted proteins | sample S1TSphgellanicum_3_FD_87313 | JGI IMG/M metagenome (GOLD analysis project Ga0116229, IMG submission 87313) | Host-associated microbial communities from peat moss isolated from Minnesota, USA - S1T2_Fc - Sphagnum magellanicum MG | ecosystem: Host-associated > Plants > Peat moss > Unclassified...
CAAATATACAAAAAAAAAATAAAATTAATAAAAAATATATTTTAATAATTAATAATAGTAGAAAAAAAAAAAAAAATTGTATAATAAATGTATTTAAATAATAAGGGGGGGGGGGGGGGGGGGGGGGGGGGTGAGGGGGCAGGAATGGCTTGATTCCCCTATTTTACATTTCTTATTTGCATCAAATCCACAATAGAAGGGTTGAAACCCAAGGGCAAGGAGGATTAGAAGCACAAGGAAACTCCATATTGAAAACAAAAAATGATTAATGTTTAAAATGTCACAATTTTTTGTTGCTTGAAAACACTGTGATAGATTTGAATATCCTACTCTAGGGTTTCACTACCTATAAAAATTAATAGAAAATTAGCAATTAAAGAAATCATAACCATTTAAAGATGCAATTGAAGGTCAAGGTCACCCCTTTTTTTAGTGTGAAATTTCACAGTATTGTAAAATTTTGGAATTATTTTATTGCAAATTCAATGATTTTTTGAAAATAAATCAACAACATTTGAGAAAAAATCAATTTTTTTTTTATAAAGATCACCATATTTCTATACATGACTCAAGTAGGGTTTGAATAATGTATAAGCATGTTTAAATATGTTCTTTTCATTTATTTTTTATAATTGAATTTGGCTAAATCAACTAATGGATGATAGCCACCTCAACTACATCACAAAATTGAAGGAGAAAAAAAACATTGATCAAAGTGCAAGTATTAATGACATTAATAATGTTGAGTCAAGTCATAGCATGATAGTGAAAATATTGAAGACAATAGTATGGGGACATTATTGTTTGGTTGAACATGTTCAACCTTATGCAATTGATTCAAATGGAATATCTTGCAATTGTAATGGCAATTTAATCTTGATTTTTTATGCTTGGAAACGGAAGTAGGGGTAGTGCCATCACTTAGATGATAACCTAAAATGCTTCAAATTAATTCTAAGAAACTTTGGAACTTGGTCAAGACAAGCATGGACAAATATATGGTTTGTCATATACTAATATTGTAATGGTAGAATAAACACTTCCCCTTAAAAACAAAGGCAAAACATGCATAGGTTTTTATGAAAATGAAATAGGTAACTCATCCCCATTGTGCATGATAATATCAAAAATGATGGAACCTTGTCAATCTATCTATGAAGGAAGGTAGTTTGTTTTGTTTATCATGTTGAGATGTCCCAATTGCAAACCACATAGCTTCATGCTGCACTCTTGGTATCTTTGGAAAGCTCTTAATGAGTAGGGGTGCATTGACTTGGTTTGAAACTACTTGGAGCTATGGTTTGCAAGTTATTAATTATTAAATATTTTTTCAATGAAAATTAAATAAAATTTAAAACTGAAATTTCTATTGGAACTTAGGGGCGTTCTTTAACAAGTTCAATTTAATAAAGTCTATTTCACAGTTTTCAAAGTTAAGGTGTGGAGGATATTGAGTTTGAATGGATTTTGTTGCTAGAAATTCAAACAATTTTCAAAATTGGGTTTCGAAGGAAAATCAGTTGAACCTTTGATGTGCTCACACTTGAGCCAATAGCACAAGCTACATTAATCATAATTTAAAAACAGACACCCATCTGAAAGAAGAAAGGAAAATTTTAAAAAAAGATCAACATCTTACCAAAAAACAACACCCAAAAATGCAAACACACCAACAAGAGTTGCAAAAGAATGCAATGGGGTCCAAGCCAACAAAGTAAAAATAACAACTTAAGGGAATGCTCAATTCCAACACTATCTCAACCAATGTTGGATGGGTATTTAAAAAAATGAGAATTGAATAAGGTTTCAAGCCAATTTTCAATTTGAAACTCTCAAGGTATCACATTGAATGATGCCCTTTATGAAACCCGACTAAAAGGTTTTATGTAATTTGAAACCCAGGCCTTTGAAACCCTAATCAAATTTTTATATTTTATTGAAAACCTAACAATGTATTAAAATAAATTCAAGGTTAGGGTTTCACGGTTTAGAATTAATTAGGTAGTTAGTAATTAGTAGGGTTTAATGTTTAATTAATAATTAGTTGTTAGTTTAGGGTTTAGCCAATAAACAAACACCACTTGCCACTTCATATAAAGTAAGTGTTTCAAATTTTTTTTCTTAATATGTGTGAGTATTTTTGCTCTTTTTGTTTGTCGTTTGTTGCTTAAATTAATTAGCTTGATTAGTTGCTTTAGTTAATAGTTAATATTTGTTGCTTGATGTTCCTTGTTTGATGTTCCTTGTTTGATGCTCTTTACTCGATGTTATTGCTACCCCTTGCTCAATGTTCTTGCTTCTCTTACTTCTCCTCTATTTGTTCGTCTTTAATACAACTTGCTTAGGTACCTCTCTATTATGCCGTGAAGTTATTATTCTTTGCTCCTTGCTTGATCACTATTGCTTTCACCGCTCATGTTTCATATTAGTATTCCCCCTCCCCCCCTTTTAGTTTTCAACAAGTGTGGTAGGAGCTGTCCAAATTCAAGTTTTTTAGGAGGTGAGATGTTTTTTTTCAATCTTTGTTTATTGATGAATGTTTTTATTATCCATGTTTTTTGGGGAAATTTTGGTTAACAATGTTTGTTTGTTGTGTGCAATAATTATTTGGACATTGCACATTTAATTATACACATTGTATCTTTTTTTATTTTTAAATTAAAAAAAAATGTTTGGGTTGATTTTTGGATAGATAGCATAATCTATCCAAAAATCTTATTTTGGCAAAAAACATACTTGTTTCTAATTTTTCCTTCAAGGTAGGTAATATTTTGGTAGAAAATGGGGGAGTCAAGTCAAAATGAAATTTTAATTTTGATTGAAGAAAATGAGACCAATGAAAATGAAATGAACATTGAAAAACATGTGGAAAAAGTGGAAAGTGGAAATGTGCAAATAGAAAATAGTAGAGTTGAAGAAAATGGGAAACAAATAATGTAGAAGACTTCGAAAAAATTATATGTTCAAAGAAAAATTTGGAGAGGCCATAACAAAAATTCTTTATGTTGGGCATTTTAATTGTGTGAGTGATGGGAAAGAAGCTGAAATTAGATCTCATCAAGTCATGAGACGTATTCTATGTTATCATAATGTTGTAAATATTCTTAATCTAAGAATTAAGGAAAAGAAAGGTTTAATAACCTATTACACAATGGTATAATTGTTTTGAAGAAACATGTAGATGTAGATCATTCTATAATTGCAAAGAAATTTGAAGAAAAAATAAACAATGAAATAATAGAAAGTGTTGAAAAACACCTATAAAGAAAAGACCAAATGTCTTAAGAGAATCTTGCAAAAAGGATGATGTGTAGCAAAAAGACTTTTTGCAATACCTTGGCCTTTGCATTAATAGAAAATGGCCATTTTGCAATTGGTCCTTATAACTAATTTTTAGTTACAAACGACATTTGCAACTAAAATCCTAATAGTTGCATTGGACAAGTTGCATTGACACTAATCACAAACAACAATGAAATTTGGATGAAAGAAAAAGTCAACGAAATATGCCTTCATCCTTTGACTAGTCATATACATATTATCATTTGCAACTAGGATGCAATTTTTTTAGTGAAAAATGGGAACAAGTTATATGTTGCCATGTGTCCCAACTTTTGATAATTAAAAATATTTTATTATTATTTTGAAATAATCTAAAATGTTTAATTTTTATGTTTGGATGGTTTAGATTGTGACACGTGATGCAATATAAATTTGCCACATGACATATTAATTGAATTTTTCCAAATTAAATTTAAATCAATATTTAGGTATGTAGGTTCAACTAAGTACTTACCTACCTATATACCTACCTACCCATCTAGGTTAAACACCTATTTAAATAAGACCTATTTATTTACTTAGGCCAAATATCTATTTAGGTAGGTTAGTAAGTTAAAGAAGTAAATAGTTAGGTGTAAGTACATGAATCTTTATATTTTATTTTGGGTTAAATCATTTTTATTGGCTCATCCCATATGCCCATGTTTTTAAAGATGAAAATGTAATACAAAACACATTGTTTATATACTTTTCAAGATGAAAATGAAAGCCCAAACGTATGGGATAAACTTCTTAATTGCAAGTCATTTGCGACTAAACCTTTAGGCTAACTATTTTATTATAATTATTCCCATAATTATTTTCATTTTTACATTTAATAATAATATAAAAATAAATATTTAATAATAAAAATGAATTTAATAAAATTATTATTGTAGCTAGTTGGTAGCCAAGGTTCATTATTTATTTTATTATTCATATTATTACTTCACTCATTATAGCTATTTATGAATTATCACAATAAATATTTTATATTTTTAATAATTTTATTTTTCCTTCAAAAATAATTTTTGCATTTGTATAATAATTTATTAGATTTCCATTCTGACTATTATAATGATTATTATAAAATAATAAAATAATAATACTTGAAATAAAAATTATATATCAATAATTGATTATAATCATTGAGTAATTAATAATTGATTACCTATTTTAAAATTTTAATCAAAGAAGATTTTGAATTTTATTTTTTTATTAAATTTAGTTAATATAAATACATAATATAATATGGATTTAAATAATAATAAATGTCATTTTTAATCATTTTAAGAAGTATAATAAAATGGTGTGGATAAATTTGTAATATGGGCACAATATATTTGGTAAATATCTTACAAATTTTTAATATACACTAGTTATTGTAACCATAATATCAAAGCCATTTATGCTAATAATAATACTTGAATACACGTGTAATATGGTTGTTCATATACATTCAAAATATACATTTATAAATCCTAATACACCCAACTATATTCTTTATAATTCACAAAATACACCTTTGTATATTCATAAGGTTACAACTAAATTGGTTACATTTGTAATTAATGGGACATAAATTGTTCTTCTTGGATGAAAACCAAACTAAATTTTGTTCACATGTAAAGATGAACATCAAAATAGCCACAAATAGAGTGGTTACATTTTGGCCAATTTTTACTAGTGTTTGATTATGAAAATAATTTACCATTATAATTTATTGAAAGTGTGTGGTTTAAACGATAATATTACATTTATGTCCTAAAATTGTTTTCCTTTCTAAAAAATAATTTTTTCAGGAAATATTACTTAACTTGGTGGAAAAAATGAAACAAATATATGTTTTGCCAAAATTAACATATTGTATTTTTGCCACAACAAGCTTTGACTTGTGGATGTCAAAGGGTGTGCATGATATGTTGTTTTTGTTATAATTTCTTGGGGATTTGATTAGCAACCCAAACAAATAACTAGTCGTTTGTTTGAAGTGATAAAAACTATGAAACAAACAATAACCAACAATTTGACAAAATTGTTTAATCAATATGGGTCAAGAAACAAAATCATTGTTTATGTTAAGAATAAGGGTTCAAATTTAAATACTATGTCAATTGTTTTGAAATTTGTTGTAAAATGTGAAGTCCTTGGTTTGGATGAAGTTTTCAAGGTTAGATTGTTTTGGCCATTTTTTTCTAATGCATGTCAACATGCTATTACTGACAAAAAAATTTGCAAGAATCTCAAGTTTGTTTCAATCAAATCTGCCTAGTCAAATTTGTAGAAATTTATAACTTGTCTTAAAAAATTTGGAAACAATAAACAAGAATGGAACAAGGCTTGTTCAAATTTGAAACTGTTTCTAAACAAATTAAATATTTTAAAAAAGAGAAGGTGATTATTTGATTTGCTACAATTTTTTTCCTTACAATTTTTTCCATAACTATTGCCTTTTTTGTTTCTTATTGATTTGTTCTAGTTAAACATTTTAACATTGGAATTTTAAATTTGTTTGCAGATTTGTGAATAAAATATTATGTTTCAAGAAGCCTTACAATTCAAGAATGTTATTATTATTTATTATAATAGGTTGAATATTGTTAGAATAAATGGAAGATTTCATCTTCTTATTTGGCAAATCTCTAAAATAATTATCTCTTATTGTGATTACTTATGTTCTAACCAATATAATAGCCATTAGTTACTTTCTTCAATGCATTACAATCTACCATTACTATGTGTTTAAAATTTAGGGAAGAAATTACAATCCCATCTACCTTAGTTAGTTTGATTGATGATGAATATGAGATAGCTTTTAAGTTATCTTTGTTTGCTTCCAACATCAAAAGAGAAGTTTGTTGTGTTTTGGATTTTTTTCTTTCTTTTTTAAAAAAATTTAAAGAAAGAAAAACTTGCAACATGTTATCTTTGATGTTAGACCCTAGATTCAAAAGCCTTTGTTTAATATCTTTTTTTGTTGGCCGAGAGGAAGGTGTAAATATTGTGGATGAGTATGATAGGAAAACTTTGTATCCTATGTTTTTGAAGGGTTATCATCATTTGCACCCAATGACAGAATCTGTTGGATGTGTAGATCAAACAAGTGATGAAAATTTTAATCCAAGGATATTTTTCAATATACTACATCGATAAACAACCATCAAAAGAACTTGTCACCAGGGAATTATTGATTTTCAGATGTTACCAAGTGGACCCCAAAGACATCAAGTGTTTTTTTCAATGGTGGGGAAAACATGAAACTATGTTTCCTATAGTTGATCTTTTGGCCTATCAAATCTTAAGCCTTATAGGGTTACAAATTGAAATAGAAAAAATAAATCTTTTGGAAGCATATTTACAAACCTAAGGAGATGCCAGTTATAATAAAAAAAACTTAAAGAAATTGATATTTGTGAACAAAAATTGGCCAAATGATCCTAGCAGTGGATGTAAACTACCTTTTAATTTAACGAAATTAATTTGAAAAAATTTAGGTTTTGAAAAGGAGTTAGAAGAATTTGAAGGTTCATTTGAATGAGATGAAATAGTGGACATATATAATGTTGAAAATAAATTTATGAAATTTCACTTTTTTGTGCAATTTAAAAAAAAATAAACATTAAAAATTAATGTTTGAAATAAAATTTATAATAGTCGATATGTGAAAACCAACTTTGAAAATCAACTAGTATAAGATGTGTGAGAATCAATGTTTTGAAACTTAAGTGAAATTACTTTTTACAAATTTTTGAAACCCTACCTAGGTTTTTAAAAGATGAAAATAAAATAAAATAAAAACTAGGTCAGGTCTTTCCAAACATTTTAATACCTAGATTCAATGGTTTTTAGAAAAAATAAAGAACCACCCAACATTAGTCTCAACACATTCAATGTACACTATTTAATTTTTCATTCATCCCAACCCATGGACATGAAAAGATGGACTTTACTAAATGAGAGATTATTTAACTCTCATCACATGGGTCAATCATAGTAGTTGACTAATGAAAAACAATTGTTTATTTTTCAGAATCAATCATTTCCTACTATTGATATTTTAAGAGGCTTCAAACAATTTCACAATGTTTTTTTGCAAATTTTCGTCCAAAAAGTTTGGGCATGTTCTAAGACCTAAAACCTAACCAATTACATGGAGCATATTCTACAATGAAATGGACGAAAACCTTAAAAAACACCTAATTTAAAAGAGGTCTTGATTCAATATGTTACTTACCTAAACTTTATATAAGGCATCCACACTCCACACCCTTTGTCTACAAATGAGCACAAAATTGATAAAAGATAACCCCCAAACCTCAAAAAAAACACCAAATTAGACTAAAAAATTAGTAGTGTTTTTGGACCAGGATGAATCAACCCCCATGATTGCATTAGTTGGCCATTTTGTCCATATGATGGGCCATGTTTTTCATGTACCTATTTACCCCACATTAACTAACATTTTACTATAATCAATTTTTTTTGGTTGTTGACCTTTGACCATTTGTTTTTGTTGCTAAATTTTTCCCAACCCTGACCTCCATACTATCTTCCCACATAGCTACCTTATTGACCTTCATTTTAGCCTTGCTTACAAACTAAGAACAAATCCCTTACCTTTTATCTTTTGGCAAAACTCTTTTTTTTTTGGGCTAAATTTTTATATTTTAGCAAAACTCTTATATCTTATTGGCTAAATTTTTATCTATTGGCAAAACTCTAATATTTTCTTGACTAAACTTTTCTCTATTGGCAAAACCTATCTCTCTTCTTAATTAAATTTTTATCCCTTAACAAAACCTATATTTCTTATTGGCTAAATTTATGTCTTTTTTGGGCTAAACTTCTATATCTTCTTGGCTAAACTTTATTTATTGGCAAAATTTCTATCTTTTGGTGATACCTATATTTTTTTGGTTAAACTTTATCTTTTCTTGGCTAAACTTATATATTTTTTAGCTAAATTTTTACCTCTTAACAAAACCTTTATTTCTTCTTGGCTAAATTATATCTTTTGGCAAAATGGCCTACATCTCTTATTAGTTAAACTTTCATATTTTCTTGGTTAAACTTTTATATTTTGGCAATATTTATATCTCTTCTTGGTTAAATTTATATATCTTCTTGATTAAACTTTTATTTATTTATAATGAAATTTTTATCTCTTGGCAAAACTTATATTTCTTCTTGGTTAAATTGATTTCTCCTTTTACAAATTTATTGCCTTTGTCCTTATAAAATTATTTTTCCTTATTTTTCTCAAAATCATGAATTTAATTTCTTTACTTTTTAAAATTATAACAAAATTCAAAACTATCACCATTTTTTTTTTATCATTAACAATGGATATTTTATGCACAACATTTGGGTATTGCCTATAACATAAGAAATCCAACCATGATTTTATGCTTCAAATGCAAGTATTATATTTTTTAAAAAAACTTTTTCTTCTTTTAAGTTTTTTTTAAAATCACAATAACAAATTATGGCTGAAGGTATTGCATACATTGGACCAATCATGATGTGATGAAATTTGAATGATAATGGACCAAATTTTCATAATACCCTCATGTTGGGATGGGGCATTCATTACAAAATTGAAATGCAAATAACCAAAATCCTTGCAATTCCCATATCATTTTTGCTACCAATTATATTTAGGTCATAGAAAGGTTAAATGATGCAAGTATGAACCTCTTTATACATACGTGTATGTGAATACATAAATTCACTTAAAAAATATTCAATGAAAATAATATAAATGTTAGCAAAAAGTTTGCCTTAAACCCCATGTCCCCCCTATTTACTTGAAGTAAATATTAGGCAAAAATTTAAATGAAGGTAATGTAACATGAACATGGGACAATTGACAATGTGGGTATTGCAACTTGAGGAGTTTTATGAATAACCCAAACCATTAACAATAGAAGATCAAGAGTTTACAATACCCACATAAAGTAACTGGTGTATGCACCAAGGGATCATTTCAGGAAGGTGGGCAATATAATTATATAAAAGTATTAAAATGCATTTTTTCCTTAAGGTTATTATGCAGGTATGTCATGATAAGCATAATGAAAGTATTGCATAATTAGTCATTTTAATAACGACCTTCAACTTGCATTCATAAAAATATTGCTTAAATGTTCTAACATGGCCACAAAATGTGTTAACCCTATTAGATGAAGCTATTGCTCATTTGGTTCATGGTAAATATAATCCATTCGTGGTGGATGGGGGTATTGTGTGCAACATGGCATAAAGTGATCCCAAAATCTACAAATCTCAAAATTAGATTTCAAAATTAAAACAAATGGATTGATACAAAAATGTTCAAGTAACCACACTACAAAAATGATGTTGACAAAAAGATATCATGCCAAGTTAAGCCACAATGGCTTGATATAAAAATGGTGGGTATGTACATTAAAACCTCACTATAAACTCAAATACAATGACAAATCTATGATTATCCATTTGAAGAGGATGAATTAAATGAAATGCCCATATTGGTGTGATAGTTTATTGTAATTACTTGATCTTTTGCTACATGATGATGAATGAACAACTAATAATGTTCAAACGCAAATCAAATTGCATTGGCCACAAAAACCTCTTTTGTTGTGCCTCAAAGCCTAACACAAAATAAACGCTAAAACAAATCAAATTCCAATTAAAAGATGCAAACAATGTTAATAGCAAAAAACATTTTAAGTATGCAAACATACCATCTATGAGTAATTTTTAAATTGTGATAATTTGATATTGCATCTTTTTTTTTTGTTCGGTTACATTTATTGGATTTCAATGTTCAATCCTAAATACCCCATGCAACTTTGAAAGGTTTTGCATAGGCAACTCTACTTACTCAAATTGCCACAACAAGGTTGTCATTTTTTTCAAGTTGCGCCCATGCACTTTGTGGGATGAGCCTCACGCCCCATGCCAAAATGTTAATGATGCCCAACAACATGTTGGAGTTTAAACATACCAACAAGGATCGCCGTACCTCTTGCATTTATTACATTTGTGTTTGAAACTCATCCTACATAGATTTCACTTTCTTTGTTATTCGATCAAAGGCCTTCTTTTCATTCCATTTTTGTTTTGCATACCAATTGTTCAAAATACAAACATTCATAAAAGTGTGGTCTTGTCACCTAAAACCCCTAGGATGAGAAGATGGACGCCAAGATTTACCTAGTTGCATCTAAAGGCCACGTGTTTAGTTCATATATCTATGAAATAACCACTTGGCTACATAAGAACTAGTGCATGCATTCACCTTGCAACACCTTGTTGAACTTTCATGAACCCATTCATCCTCTTCCATTGCATCTCCATGCTCATCTTGCATTGGAGGAGGAGGAACCTTTTGAGGTGCAAGATCTAGGCTTGGGACTAAGTTTACTAAAAATTCAACAAAAAAATTTAATAAGTTTAACATAAGCATGATGAAGGTATTGCACCCCACCATCTTTACGAAATGAAAAGGGTATTGCATATCAAAACCCTTTTAACGACACAAAAAAGATGACAACAAACAATGTAGCTTCTCATCATTGTCTTTTGTACCAAGCTAACATGAAAAGGAAAACGACGCGGAGCAGTTCAATGTAAATTGTCTTTTATAGCACAATGTAAATCAAAAGAAAAATTTTAAACTAGCAAAAGGGAGTAAGGTGCAAAATATACCTGGAGACATAGGCAATGACAATGTTACCATGGTATTCACACTAGAACAAGTGATGGCGATGGTACAATGGAGCTCACATTGGAACGAACGATGGCGTTGGAGATGGAATTGTGTGCATTACTCCTAGAAACGCTTGACACTAGAATGTTATGCCCACCACAAATGTAGGAAGGGGAAGAGGAAGAGGGGTTGCAGCGCTAGAATGGGGTTGGTAGGTTTGTAAAACAGGTTTGAGAAAAAAAGGAATTTTTTTTTTAACCCACGCAAAATGAAACTATTGCATGCAATTGGCCAACCTAAAGTCAATGGATGAATTCCCCTCCATCCAAAATGGGACTGGTGCAGTCATGGGCCCTGGTTCACTCAAGCTGTGTTTTTGTAAGGTAATATCCCAGGGTGAGCATTCCCAAAATATGGGACCTAGGATGAGGAAGTAGCAAGAGAGGGAAGCCCCACACGGCCCCCACATATGGGTCTTACCCCAACATAAAGTACAAGGCAAACCTTATCATAAAAGCCCACAATCAAGAAGTGGTAGGAGTTAAATGAATCTTACACCTAATAATTTGGAGTGAGAGGGAGCTTATGCTTACAAGTAGGTGTAAGGTCTCTCTTACTCTTGAATAATAGGCATAAGACCCGTTCTCTTTCCTACAAGGAATATTCATGATAGATTTGGAGGAAAATAAGGAGCCTTCAAAATACAGCAGAAAATTTCAGCAAGGGATTTTGGGTAGCATCTAAATAGAAAATACAGAGTCTGCGGTCCCCACTTAAGAAAAAAAATTCCCGAAAACCTGTTTAGGATTAGGGCTAGGGTTAGGGTTTCGGAGCGGTGGCGAACAAGGAGGTCTGGCGATGGCGAAGGGTTTTTGATACGACTGCTCACAAGAAGAAGCAGGTTGCAGAAGCTTTTTGCTGGGGGTGCACGAAGCTCTGGAGATGCGGAACCTGGTTGTTCTGAGCGAATCTCATGGCGTCATTGACAGTCGCGATGGAAACGAGAAGCTGCAAGTGGTTGCTGCTGCTGTGGATACCGAAGCTGGCCATTTCTTTGTCGCTACTCAATCGGCGATCCTTCTTTGTTTCTCGCTCTCTTCTTCCCAGGTATTTGTTCTCTCGTAATCTTGTCTCTCAATGTGGTTTCTTCCTTCTCCTTTTTGCGGCTGATGGAAAGAATTTCGCAAATAAAAATAAACTCTCTTCTAGAATGTACCAGTTATTGTCCAATGAAGTATTCTTTTAGGAGAGATCGATCCTATTTTCCAGCAGTTAGTGCAAAATGAAGTTCGAGCTCAAGTGAGGAAGCCTACCGGAGTTGTGTTTGTGGGATTTTGTGCAGGTGCAATGGGAAGTACCCTTGGAGGAAGAAGGTGGTGCTGTGGTGGGAATGGAATGGAGAGTTGAAGTTGAAGCTGTTGTTGTGGGCCGGTATGATGGGCAGGTTGTCACAATATGCCCTAAAACCCAAAATCCTGATCTAACTGGAAACCACCGTTATCTCTGGCAGATTCCAAAATTGTTGGTGCTTGTGAGACTTTCATGATTGATTGATTCTGAGTAGCTTGATGTATGACCATGAAGCATAATAAAGAAGCCAAGTCTTTCTGCCACCTGATGCAGATGATGACTAACTATCATGAGAGGATCACAGGTGGTGGAGGTGAGGGACAGCGGCCAAGAAATTCAAGAAGTGGGAGCACTGGAGGGGGGACTGAGGTCTATGGCTGCAAGCCCAGATGGTGAGGTGCTCTTATTGGCCACTGGCTTGGCACGGCTTCTTCTTATGAACCAAGATTGGGATCTGCTCTATGATATTTCTCTTGGAGAGCAGCTTGATACTTCAGTGAGTGTTTTTTGGTCATCTTAACTTGTGGATTAGTAGGCAAAGTTACCTTTTAGCTATAATTCATACTTAGGCATTTTCTTCTGGTTCAGGATTACAGCCCTGAGGTCTTTTTGTTTCTTTCTTGGAAAACTCCTAAAACACTCTACCTTTGTTGTTTCTACTTTTGCTTCAGATGTTATGCACACATCAAAGCCTGTTCGATGAAAGAAATTTGACGCATGAGATCATGAGCAATAAGTTGGAGGAAAATTACCCATCTGTGGTTTAACGTGGATCTGTCCATGTAGGGCAGTGTGCAACTCAGTTGGCGTGGGGATGGAAAGTTCTTTGCAACCCTTGTAACAGGGGAAGCTGATTCAGCTATATCAAGTCAGTTGAAGATATGGGAAAGAGATGCTGGCACCTTACTTGCCTGTGGGGAGGTGCTACCCTTCAAACAAACGGCCATGTCATGGTGCCCATCTGGGGCTCGAATTGCCACTGCTGGCAGCCAACTGAGCACCCCCAGTGCACCCAACGTGGTCTTCTTTGAAAAAAATGGTCTCAAGCGGGACAAGTTTCTGATTGAAAGCTCACAAGAAGCACATGTCAGCTCACTCCACTGGAACAGCAACTCAGAGCTTTTGGCATTGGTGCTTGAAAGTAGTGGTTGGAACAAGGTGCAAGTTTGGAACTGCAATAACTATCACTGGTATCTGAAACAAGAGTGGCGTTTTCCAAGCTCAGACCAAGTCAACATGTTATGGGACCCAGAGAAGTCAATGCAGTTAGTTTGCTGGACTGCCAGTGGAACTGTGCAACATGTCAAACTTGGCTGGAAAACAGCAGTTCTGGAAGCAAGTACAGCACTCGTGATCAGTGGTCGTAAGCTTCTGATTAGCCCCTTATCCAACACACTTATCCCTCCCCCAATGTCTCTGTTTTCAATCACCTTCCAAGCTCCTGTGCAGGTCGTCGCATACACACAGGATTCTCAGGGCAATGGGTTGATAGCAGCTTGTTTGTCAGATGGTTCATTAAGTGTGGTTAGATGCCGTCAAGTTCCAACATGTCTGGATCTTGATGGTGAAAACTTCACAGTCCCCTCAGTTGCAGCTGACCTAGGTTCACCACTGAACTTGAGCAATCTTCGGTGTCTCTCCTGGTTGAGCTCTGGAGCTGTACTTGGTGCTGTCCTTGCAAAGCATGCTGGTTATCAAGAAATGCTTATTGAAGTCCAGCTTTTGCAGAATTGTAATGATGTGGACCTTGTCTGCACTAAATTTGAAATTGAGGCGGTCCATGAGACAACATTGAAGGAGGGTGTAGTAAGTATTGTCAAGAACAGATTTTCCTCTGAGCAAGGTAGTGGATTTGCCTTTGTACAGCTTGGAAATGGCTCTGTGTTTCCGTATACAGAAGCTCGAGGGGGCTTGGAGCTTGGGCGAGCCTTGCTTGGAAAGTTTGTTGGACCGTCCCCATGGATGGATTGTGTTAGAGTTGGAGACACAGATGTTAGGCTTGTAGGAATGGATGAAACAGGGCGGCTGGAGATACTGGGACATTCCATCATATGCAATGACTGCACAAGTTTTGCACTACACCAATCATCAAATTCCTCTTCACATCTTCTCTACACTACACAGCGTGACTCTCTGCATGTTGTTGATTTAATAAATCTCACCTCCCCCATGCACTTGGACACCCTGCTGGAGCAAAATTCAAAAAACCCTAATTCAATTCCTGGACGAAGACCAAGAGGATCAGGAGTTCGAGAAGAGGAGTTGAAAGTTCGGCCATTGTGGGAGCGGGGATCAAAGTTAGTTACAGCGGTAGGAGGCAATGATGTTGCAGTTGTCTTGCAGGCTGTTCGTGGAAATCTGGAGACTATATACCCACGAGGGTTGGTTCTGAGTGCTATTGCTGCTGCACTCAAGCAGAGGAGCTTCAAAGATGCAATGGGGTTGGCACGACGGCACCATATAAACCTTAATCTGATTGTTGACTATGGAGGTTGGCAAAGGTTTTGCTCTAGTGCCGTGCAGTTTGTGCAGCAAGTAGGTAAACTTAGTCATATCACAGAACTCATCTATGCCTTGAATGGAGATAACATTGTGGAGACAGCATACAAAAACCTTTTACCACCCTTAGATGATGGAAAAGCAGCCAAAGCTCCGGGTGAGGATGTAATCACCTCATCTGCTACTTCAACTAAAGTACAGAGTGTTCTAAGGGCAATACGGATTGCTCTGGAGAATGTAGTGCCTGAAAGTCCAGCAAGGGAGCTATGCATTTTAGCCACTCTTGCGAAAAGCCAACCACCAGAGCTCAATGAGGCTTTATGTCGAATCAAGAATTTGAGAGAGGCAGAATTACAGGGCGAACTTTCAGTGGAGCTTGAAGGGATTAATGATGCAGTGAGTCAGGAATTGAAGAGGGTGAATTTGAGTGCTGAAGGTGCATTGACACATTTGCTATGGCTCTCTGATGCAGATGTTGTCTTCAAAGAGGCACTAGGCTTGTATGACCTACATCTTGCAGCTATGGTGGCCTCCCATGCACAGAAAGACCCAAAAGAGTTTCTTCCACTTTTAAAGGAATATGAGGAGATGCCAGCACATATAATGCGGTACAAGATTGACTCTAGATTAGGTCGCTTTGAGAGTGCATTGCGCAATCTTGCAGCTGGTGGGAAAGCCCACTTTGGAGACTGTTTGCAGCTCATGCTCAACCATGCTGAGCTGTTCCCTCTTGGGCTTCAGATGTTTCAAGAAAGAGAGGACCAGGCAGCAATACTGGAGGCTTGGGGAGATTATCTTGTGGGAGAAGAATCTCATGAAGATGCTGCTGCTGCTTTTTGTGCCTGTGCTCAGCTGCAAAAAGCAATGGCTGCATACCGATCAGCTGGGCATTGGCAGGCAGTCATGACAATAGCTGGCCGCTTACAGCTTCCTGAGGAAGAAATGGCAAGACTTGTCAGTGATGTGGGAGAAGAACTTCAAGCTATGGGACGGCCTGCAGAAGCAGCTCGAGTAGCATTAGAGTATAGCCAGGATGTTGACACTGCTGTCCGTGCCTTGCTGGAAGCCCGTGAGTGGATGGAGGCAATACGAGTTTCTTCATTATATGACCGCAATGAGCTTCTGGCATCTCTTGTGGAACCTGCTGCTCTTGAATGTGCAACTAGCTTGATTGAAGAGTTCACTGAAGGGTCTGAAAAAGTAGGAAAGTATCAAGCTCGCCATCAAGCAGTCCAGCAGAGGCGATTGTCATTGTCAGCAAAACTCAAGGCAGAGGAAGATGGAGAATGGCCCCCACCTGAAGATGGTAGTGCATCAGAGACCAGTAGCCATCTCAGCAGCATGAGTGCTTACACTCGGGGGTAACTCCTGGGACTCCATCAATTTGCTTGTCTAATTACAGAATCAATATGAACTTCCTTTGTGGTGTGCATAATATATAGATAACAATGTTGAAAGGACATGTCCCAATCATGTTGGGGGCTTGCATTGCACGCAGATAAATGTTTCCAACTAATGACCACTAATAGTAGTGTAGAAAGAGCTCAACTGTGAAGGAGGAAGAGCACTGTTGGAGAGTGTCTGAGTCCTGCCTGAGATTGGAACACTCTGCTGTGTCTTAGATTTGGCTGGAATTGAATATTTTGCTGCAGAACAATGTCTCCAAGCAGCTTGACAACAGAGTCACGGAGAGGAGGGAAGCACAGTGCAAAATCACAAACAAAGCAAAGGTCTCGAGGAGGCAGAATCCGTGCTGGCAGGTAAAAAATTTGGTTTTTTTGGCAGTCTCCTCCTGATACAACAATTCATCAGTACTTGATTTCTTGGGTTATATTCTCTTGGCCTTTCTTCTAGATCTCAGAGTTCCTCCTATCAAGTGCCAACCAAGGGACCATTGTCTCAAACAAGGTACCTAATAAAGGTAACTAGAAATTCCAGTCAAATGTAGCGCTGCTTTATTCATGGAAGGTTGGTAGAATATCACAGTAAGTCACTGATTCTTTCCTGGTTTTATTGTAATATGTAAGTGAATTGGCAGAAAGAGAGACCTGCTGGAATGACCCAAAGAAGTTTCTGCCAGTAGCAATTTGTTTACACTTGCTACCAAGCTGGCAGATACAGGTGTACATGGTGTTCAAAACTGCACCTAATCTATAGTTCAGTTTGAGTAGCATTATTTTGTTAAATGGGATGTGGACATTTGCAGCCCAGGGGAGGAGTTAGCTCTTGTGGAGCATGTACGTGGAATGGCCTCAAGTCAACGACTGCTAGAGGAGGTTAAGAGGTTGTTAATGGCTCTCCTACTTTTGGGTCATACTGATGTTGCAAAGAGGGTTCAAGCTTCTCTTGACCATTTTCAAGCTACACAAAAAGCTGCACAAGAGAGCATGCAAGAGGATGTACCAAGTCAGAGTGTTGATGCTCCCGAGAAAATTCCTGCAGTGTCTTGGAAAGTTGCTATTTTGGGTTCACATTAGAGAGAGTATACAACTGACTCCTAAGAATTTTAGGATGCTACTGTAGAGTGTCGGAACCTGTTTCAAATGGCATGATGAAAGTTGCCTATCACGAATCATATGTTTATATCTGACCATACCATGTGAAGCTTAGATCAAAGGAGAATTGTCATGGCAGAATTCTGGGAAGAATCCCAAAATCCAAGTGTATCCCAATCTTCTCCAACAAAAAAATTTGCAATTTTTGTCTTGAGAAATGCTTGTTTGAAGTAGGTAGGACTTGCTGGATACTTCTCCGGGAAATGGAAAATAGAATTCAAGCAAAAAAAAAAACATTCCTGCAGCTTCACATGACAAGAATGTGAATGTTTTTTATTTAAGAATGCAAATGTTCTTAATGATAAGTCAAATTGCAGCAGGAAAACTCAAGAAACTTCATCAATAACCTCTTGAACAGGATGTCAAATTGGAAGCCTCCAACATGAGAATGCCTGCATTCAAATGTTTTATTTGTTTCCTAAAACTATCACTTTGAGTTAAATGAACAACACAATTTATGGGAGACAACATATTGGCAACCAATTTCCACAGCAACTCCAGGCCCCAAAAGGGATTGAAACTTTGCCAGCATTCGTTGTGAACCAAATATCTGAGTCTTGCACATATTTCATGACAACCATACTGAAGCTTTCTTAGGACAGTCACACTTCCATTAGATTATAAATGGCAAACGAAAGACAATATACTCCATATCCTAAGTGAGTAATCTGCACTATTGATTGGGTATCAATATGGTAAGTTTATTGTGGGACTTAAACTAAATTTCACATTTAATTTTTAAATCAAACTTGATCAGGATGATCCCTACTGCACACATGAGAAATTCACACCCCTTTGGAAGATAAGTTGGAACTGTCGAGAAGGCACCTGAACTGTAACTGTCAGTCTTCAAATCAGAAAGCTTCAGATTCTTGCCCTCAAAAAACTAAGATTAATGTGTATGTACCCTCACCCCTCACCCCTCACCTGTCATGGCAGACAAATATGAGCACATAATATCTCTGAATTGCAGAGAAATCTCCACAACAATCTGAAGGTAACACAACAATGAGAGCAGGTCATAACCTCATGAGGGTTGCTCATGTGTCAGACCATCAACGTCATCGAGAACAGCAGTGATGAGCTGCCTTGACTACCCACTGACTTCATCAGCTCCCAACAGTGGGCTTAGATAAGTCAATAATCCACCCAAAACCTGGGCAAACAAATATTCAAAATCTGTGTCCTGAGATTGAAGCAATGGGAAGATTCAGTCAAGAAATATGTTGGCTAGGACTCAAGAGACATAGCTACTCAAAGAAGTGAACTGAATCCAGCTGCAACAAGCTTGTGAGGGTAAGCTTCATCTCATTTTAAAGTTATCCCTGTAAAAACCAACATCTAATCTTAAGGCAGAGAGAGGGCTACATATATAAGAGGGTAGTTTGGGCATTCTGCACCCTGAACATATCCTTGAGCTCACCATTGGTGACTACTTGGATCAGAACATCTGCTAAAGCCACTGGAACACATATCTATGAAATGTGAGCACATAAGTGTAGTTTGCTGACAGACATCTCTTCGAAAACAGATAAGCCTCCCAGATTTACACATTTGAATGACTTAAAATTGGTAAAAACTCTCAACACCTGGAGGACTGTAAATGGAATGCATTTCACCAGAACAAATGAAGTGCCATATTTCCCTGTAGACCAAACTTGATGCACATCTTGAGGGTTGTTTCACAGAATACTACAGAACAAACACATGCTCAAACCTTACTGTAAGTCCTAACTCTGTAAACAAACTCAGGATCTTAAGGGCCAAGATACCTTGGAGGATTCTGATTGACCTGAATGATAATGCCAAATATGATCAGCCTGATTAGATACAATATGAGACAAAAATATGAGAAGTTTAATTTCTGGATCTTCTTTGGCAAAATCACACAACTATTAGCTAGGTCAACAGGGCTCATCCTGAACGGCTGATTGAACTCTTTAAACCTTTCTCATTTTCCAACCTTGATGCTGATGATGACATGGCTCCAAAGGACCATCTTTTAGAAGGTGGGAGAGAAGAACATACTCTTCACAAATAAATTGAAGTCTAGGAGCATAACATAAGGAAATGCCACCATCCTGCTCATGAAAAAGCAAAAGCATCAATTTCTATACTGTGAGAAGCTTTGCCAGAAGGTTTGCTGTCTGTTCTGAACAGAAGCTGAGAAAGAACCTCCTCTTTGGCATGTTCCTATCAAGAGGTGTAACCTACATGTGCTACCAGGTCTGCACTAGACCTTCATATCTATGAGAAATATTGCAGAGAAATTCCTCACTGGAATTCCAGAACATGTCAACAACTGCAAGAGATTCTGTAAAGGCAGTTTGAAAAATGCATTTAGATTGCAGTGCAAACATAAAATCTGTCCAGAAAGGTGAGAAACAACTTCTTCTATCACTTGAAATACCTGGCTATATCAAAAATGCGTCTCAGAGCTTCTTCCTAGTGTTGCCCATCTCCATACCTATATTGGGTCACATCACTTCATACCTCCACAACACTCAGCTCTCTTGTTAGTTTCTTGTTGAAATAGCAATCCTTAATCTTTGGGCTGTGGAGAGTGAAAAGTTCTGGATACTTGAATCTTTGCAAGAACAAATTCTTACCTGCTTAAGAATATCTCTGACTTGTGATTCCTGGAGAGAGAAAGCATCTTTAGGCATTCTACTGGCTTCAGCTCTGCACACTGCACAGTTGAACATTTTTCTCCCAGTCAGAACAAAAGCATGTGAGAGGAAGCAATTACAATAAATAGCCACAGAGAAGCTTATAGAAGATCAAAAAGAGCCATGGAGGAAGCCATAGACCTTTCAGAGCAAAGCCAATGATAGCAAGAGGAAAATCATATGCGAATATTATGGTTGACCATTCCGAGCTCAACAAGACTTTGAAGTATGCTCCAAATCTACCTGCAAGTTCTAAGTTTTGAGTCCAACGTCCTTCGCAGAAAGCGTATGACAATAATTTGGATAAGGTTGTTTACGATAGTCAGCTTGTGCCAACGATGAGACCAATAGTTCCAAATGACATATGTACCTTCCACGCGCCCATCACTCGACATGAATCTTCACTAAAGACCTATAGAACTTTCTGAGAACCCTCATCTTCTTACTCGGTATTCAACATTCTTTTCCCAAGAAGGATATTAGATTCAAGGCCTGTCTTCAGTGATGCTAAACCACACGGTTCCAAGCACATTCCATATACAGTTGTTGCTTACAACCATTCCTAATCAGTAACCAGATAAGAATGTTCTAAATTGCAAGTACTCTCAACCACAATATCCTAGTCACGCTTTTTCCGAAACTTCTAAGAGAATTCAGTCGCACACCACAAACATGACTCCAACCTCGTGGAGAACACTGCAACCGTCCAAGAAAACTCAAAGGACAATAAAAAAGCATTGGAACCAAAAATAATCACCTTAGTAAAGAAATTTCCGTGTTCGTCAATAATCTCCTTGGAGACTGTGGACCCAGTGCTCGTGTCCTCTTGGATGATGGCTTTGATGTAAGGAAACCAGAGGTTCTGTGTCCAGGTAGGCGCAAGGAAGGTAAGAAAGGGAACAGAACGCAGGGAGGCACATCACGGCGCAACCATCTCGTCCCCTGAAGACTACAAGAACCGTTATATGTCGAAGATGCCAAACTCGTCGCCATCGCCATATCCGGACCAAAACTTCATGGTTTCCGGCTAAAAACAGAAAATCGGAAGAGATGACCAAAATACACTACAAGAGTGCAAACACAAGCTCCATGTCCCAAACCATGTCACCCTTCTTTTGACACCTCAGTTTCTTCCCGCCGGAATCACGTCCGGTTTCATCCCCAATGAGGGGGTTTTGAACCTGTGATCCCATCAGATTTGCGGTTGGATTTGCGCCACCAATCCGATCCACGATATTCTGCCAGATAATAGACGAGCCTTCCATTATAAATCTTTAGTACACAAAGAAAAAACAAAATTTTAACCAATCACAAAGGGTCATGGGATGGATGATAAGTGTATTTTCATAAATACCTTTACACTAATTGGGGTTAATTGTTGGCAACCATCCTTAGTAACACCTTTTAACAAACACCCTTTAGAAGGGTTTCTTTTAAAGATTTTGTGATGTAGCCAAAGTGGCAATCATCCAGAAAATAATTTAGCCAAATTTGGCTACATACTAGATATAAAACGTTTTTTTAATAAAATAATCCTTCTATATTCTTAGTTGCCTACTGGAACTTATCATAAAAATCTGGCGATTGGAAAAATAAATTAAAAAAATCAGACACTGGTGAATTTGGGTCATTTTTTTCATGAAGAATCCTTTGTGTAGGTCAAAATCATATTTTTCAGGTCGAAATTTGGCGAAAAATTCGCCAATAAAAACAAACGCTGCCCTTTAGGTATCACTTCTATTATGGTGGAAGAAATTTTCACTTAAAACATTTGGATATGGGAAGGTGGGTCTCCATGGGGTCCCCTAATATGAGGGTTTTGGCACAAGGGTGTTGGTCCCAAAATTAGGGGAGGCTGGTCCGAGCAGGCCTTGCTAATTGTTAAGCACAAAAGGCTTTTTATTCAAATGCAGGAAGGTGGTGTGCATAGGAGATCAACAGAAGGGTCCTTCAATTCATGAAGGAATCAATCTTCCATATGAGGAGGTGCCCTCTAAATACAAAGAAAAAAAAACCTTGGAGTGCTTTCCAACATGGTAATGTTTGAAAAAATGAAAGGCAGAATTTGAAATTTTTGGCAATGAGAGTTTAAAACAATGTGAGGGCTTAAGACTTAAAATGACAAGATATGTATAAGATATCCCTGGGTAGTTAAAAATACATATGGAATTGAGAATTTATTTTCCAAATGCTGGCACCCTAAATTGTAGAGGCGGGACCTTCTTAAAGGTTTTCCCCTATAAGACAATCCTGCTCATAAGAAAACTCCACAACCTCTTTCTTTTCTTTGATGAGCAATTGTACATTATTAGACCCCTTGTCTACAAAGTAAAGATTTTAAAACCCTAAAAGAACTTCCAATTTCTTCATCTAGGGGAAGCCCCTTGCCTCACAACTTCCATGGGTTTAGGTGATGGACCCTAACGCCCTTGGGTCCATCACCTCAATTGGTGGAAGTTCCATGGTAAAGGAACTTCCACCTGTACTTGACTAGAACCCCATGGCTAGGGAGAAAGCTTTAAATTAATCCAAGGTTATATAGTGTCAATTCAAAGATTTTATAATTCAATGTAATTCAATTTTTTTTAATATTCAAATATAATGATATCACTTGCATTATTATTTTTTTCATTATTTCTATCTATGATTTATATAGTGTAAAAATAAAGGAATAAAATAGATAAATTATCATTTTAAAACATCTACAATGAATATATATATATGTTTAAAATATTTAAAGCCATTTTACAAAAGAGATAGCTTTTGTAATGATTTTTATCAATATAATTGATTTAAAATATTTAAAATATTATTGTAATAGGTAAATTAATCTTTAAATTTTAATTTTATGATCATGAGTGTAATCCTTGAATAAGATTCCAAATTAAGCAAAATTTCCTTTCACCCTCCTTTTCCCTTTTTTATTTCCTTTGGATGTTTTGAGATGTTTCTGTCAAATTTGATTTTTCTAGTAACATGGACATGGAAGTGCATTTCCATGTCCATGTAAGTGGGTAATGGAAAGGAGTGAGATAGTTATGAGAAAAAAATGAAGTAGTTAGAACTAATAATAATAATTGTGAAATATAATAATTACACCATTACATTGTTGATCAGAAACCATAGACTTTGGATAAATTTAGAGAATAGTCAAACATGTGAAATGTTTTGGAGTTGATAAAGGCCAAAAAAGCTTTTATGTTCCATTACTTGGCACGAATAGAAATAAAAATTTCATGTAAGCAATTAGTATGCAATAATAATAGTAATAATAATTTTGGGTTTATGCATTTTTCCCCTTTGTTCAATGTGTTCCCATTGGGGTTCACATCAAGTTTCCAAAATGTTCCCAATAGCACCTTGGATTTATCCCATATGATTTGCCCAACATTTAACTCTCATGTACATAAATTGAAAAGGTGAATTCTAAGAGCTTTTTTTTATTGCAACTAAAGGTCCAAAAAGGTGCTTCTATTGGGTCATGCCCAATGTTCCAAAAACTTTAATGATGGACCAACCAATGGCTCCTTTAAAAAAAGAAAAAGTTATGAACACACCCATGAACTAATTATTAAAGCACCCTTCACATTTGTCATTAGGGCCTCTAGCAGTAGGGCCCTTAACACCTATGTAACCATTAATAGAAGACAAAAAGCATTTAGAATAGTGCTACTTAAAAGTCAATGCTAGCTAGCACAAAAGTACATTCACACATCGTGGCAATTTTAAATTATTTTTCTAAAAGGTTCCTATCTCTAGGTTTAATGATTCACATATAAAGTCACGATAACAAAGTGGTACAAATGTATTTCCTATTTTGTACCCATTCCCTTTGGCATTCCAAGTTTTTCCTCCTTTTTCATTTTCCTCTCAATGTCCTCTTTTTTCACTATTTCATTGTTTTTTTATTTCAAAGTTTACATAGCCTCATAATTTCTTGCCCTAAAGCTTCCCAAGCTTTCACAATTTCTTTCCCCTTCAAAACTATCAGAGCTTCATAGTTTCTTGCCCTTAAAGCTTCCAAAACTTTCATAGTTTCTTGCCTTTACAACTTCTCAAGCTTTCATAGTTTCTTGCCCTTAAAGCTCATGAAGCTTTTAGAGTTTCTTGCCTTCATAGCTTCTTGAACTTTCATAATTTCTTGTCAGGTAAAGCTAATGGAGTTTCATTGATTCTCCAACTACACCTTTTCACTAATATGTGCATGCACCTTCTTTTTTTCCTTTCATTTCATTTTCTTGTTCGCTTAAGGTTTTTTATTATTTTGCATTGTGGACATTTTATTAGAATTGCAACAATTGCGAAAAATATGACTTTGATTGACAATGCTTTAGTAAACTACATAACGACATAATGTACATGTTCATTTTTTTGCAGATGTTGATGTTGCATTATTTTGAACTACATCGACATCAACATTATCTTCCTAGCCAAATCCAAATAAGCTTCTTCAAACCTTTTTTATTTATTTCACATTTCATTTATGTAGTTCATGGATGAAATTCAAGAAAAAACAATGTTCACTTTAGGTTTTACAATGTTGTTCTAACTTGTGCATCATATTTACAATTCCTTTGTCCAAGATCTAAATTTAGTCACAATTGCATCCATAGCCATGGCAATTGTTGAATTTCTATTATTTATAACTACACTTCATGAAAATAATTTGACAATTATTTATGGAAATTTGTCTCAAGAATTAAAGTACTAGTGAAACCATGAAATACAACATGGTTTTCAAGATTTTTTCTTATAGAATATGAGGATCACTGATGGGTGGAAATTTTCAAAATGTCAAAATCCACCCTCTTCAGGATTATTAACAGATTTCAACTAGCTTTCATGAAGTAGAACACAAAATACCATAAAGTCATCCATGTTGAAATCCTTGTTTATTGTGCCATCTACAAGCTTGCTCATGGTTACAATTTTATGATATGTAATGAGTTGTTCACAATTGGAAAATCCATTGTATATTTGATTATCCACGAATTTGTTGTTGCAACAAATCTTGCTTTCAAGAAGTTGATCTCTTAGCTGGAGGTACTTGAAAATGATGGAAAATTTTTAAATGTTGTGTGGTTTGCCCAGCATGTAAGGTGATATTGATGGCACTCATTTACTAATTTCTAAACTTTCTATCCCATACCCTGAAGAGTACTACTATCATAAGTTTGGGGCTATTCCATGGTTGCCCAAGTTCTGGTGGACTCCAACAAGAGATTAACAAACATTTGCATTAGTTTGTTGACGAGAGTGAATGATTCATGAGTTTGAAGAAGGTTTGGATTGTATCAACAAGTTCAATACCATGCATTGTTTGATCCATGTAAGGGATGTGGAAATGGAATTCCACCCTACTTATTAGGAGACAAAGGGTATCCATTTATTAATTGGATCATGACCCCTTACAAAGAAGATGGCCACCACATTGTTCTCAAGCTACTTTACAACAAAAAACACGAGAGGGGCCACTATGTCATAGATAATGCTTTTGGCATTCTAAAGAACACTTTCAAGGAGCTTCTTCACAAATTTGAATTGATTGTTGTATTCTAACCTAATGTTTTTACATGTTATATTTCCCACTGATTGCACTAGAGTTATTGGCCCCTTCTTGTTACAACCTACTCTATTGACAAAAGTTGGGGTTGAAGGAGTAATAGTTGGGACTTGTAAAGGGATAGTATTTCCTAGGATCATTGTGTTATCTATCACATTCCTTGGATTGCTAGGTGAGGTATGTGCCATCATGAAAAATTATACAAAACTAAAATGGTGAGCTAAAACAAATGTGGTTTGGGGTTGTTCATACAACTAGGTGTCATCAATTTTGGTGGCATAGACTTTGTCTATTGGCAGATTGTCATAATTTGCTCCAACTTTTACAATTGCTATAGAATCATCATTGACTTCAATGGATCCATTTGGGGTATGGCTAGTAGAGTTGGAATTGCCATCTCTCACATCCATCATATCCCTCATGTGTGGCGGTTAAAGATGGGTCTACTACCTTGGAATTCATACATCATGTCATACAACCCTTATCCAAAGTTTTGAGGAAAACGGGCAACGACTCTTTCCTAAACCCCCATTTTCTAATAATTCTAGTTGTTCCCCATGCACACCATGAAATCATAAATCTTTCTTGAAATCACTAATGATGGTACACCACTTGTCTTTGCATGTTGGATTGTTATTCAGGTGCTAAGAGCAACCCATTTCATGATAATTTTAGAAACATTCTTCCACTTGGTCACAATAGTCTCAAATTGATTGCAACCATCAACTTGTTCTATGTTGGCCATGTGTTCCTTTCTATTTGCTACAACAAGAACAATGATCTTGCCATGCTCCCAATTGAGTTGGCGTGGCTTCCTAACTTGAATCTTGACACTTGGTTCAAAATTCTTAATGGGTTTTTTACCTTTGTTTTTCTTTCGTGTTGGTTTAAGTACATCATCATTTGGTTGTGAAGAACCTATAGAAAGAGATATTATAGGTATATGTATAGAACTTAAAGAACTTGATTATGTGATTTTGAAATTGCAAAAATAAATTATTACAAATTATGCAAAAATGCAAGGATTTTTTCAACTTATAGTTTTTTTTCCGCTCCATTTTTTAGGTTGATCTCATTGTTGTTACTAAAGACCTCAAGGATTGCTTCCTAACATTGCAAAGATGGAGCTAACAATTCTTGCAATTCAAGGCAAAAATAATGTTATTATAGTGCAAACAAATGTAATGAAAAGTGTTGCGAGGTGAATGCACACTATGATGTACACAATTTGAAAGAAATTTGGAACTACTTATAATATTAAAAGTAGCAACACATAAGATTTCATTCACTTTGAATTATTCTAAAAATCTCACATATAAATGATTTGGGCTTCAAAATTAAAATAAGCCACAAGAATCATAAATATGAAATTGAAAAAATATTATGTATTTGTGTAAATGTGCACAATTTATTTAATAAAGGTTTATGAAAAACCCTTATTTGATAGCAATTTCCCATTTTTTCAAAAATTCAAACTTTCATCTAATTTTTTTCAAATGATTAAAAAAACACTTAACTTAAGTAAATTTTCAATGGAGGAAAGAAATTCAACCAAAAAAAATCACAATCATCAAGATCATCATACCATTATGTACTAATGAATATTTGAAAATTATTTGATCTAAATTTGACGACCTTAAGAAAAATTGAAAACTTTAACAAGAAAGATTTTTTTTTATAGCTTTTTTTTATGTATGTGTAAATTCCATGGAAAAATAATCATTAAATGTAGTATTTTTTAGTCCTTTGTTGGAATTGCATAGATGTGACAAGTCTTTGAAATCAAAATAATACTTTGTTGGACTATTATATCATTCATATGTGCATTGATTTCCTAACATAATGTTAGATTGGAACATATAAACCATCATCTATTACAAATTTCAATGAAAATTATTTTCCAAATTTCCACCATGATGCATGAAACTAAAATAAATACTAAAAATGTCAAACTATGACAATTTTTTGTGCACACCATAACATGCATTCACCTTGCAATGCTATTATGTGAGTGCGAATGAATGACATGCATGGGCATGAAAGTTGACAAACATCATAGAAATTGTAGAAAATGTAAGGAATGATTGGGATGTAATTTTGAATGGAACTTTATAATCAAAATGTTCACAAAGGGAACAATGAAAGGTTCTATCAAATAGTAACTTCCAAGACCTTTTCTTGAGCTACTACATAACTTTGCCATTTTAATGGGAAATCTATGTTTTTTGAATATTTGGTGGTATCCTACCACTCTCGCTTACCACCATCCTAACATTAAGTTACCACCTAGTGCCACATTAGCTACCAACAAGGATTTAGTGTTAGGTAGCATTGTTAATATGAATTGGTGAAAAAATGGCCTTTCATTAACACTAACTTAACAATGAGATAACAAGAGGTGTGTAAGGTGCCTAAAAATCATTATAGGTACCCCCAGTTCAACTCAATGAAACAAAACCAAAAATATTTTGGTACAAATGTGGTGTATTCACAATAGTAATGAAAAACCTTAACAAAACAATTTACAATACATGTGTAAGGGGAAGGGGGGGGGGGAACCCATAGGGGAAGGCAACAACAACCACATCACAATAGATTAAAATCCAAGAAGTACAAAAGGGGGAGGAAGCACTATATGATCATGTCTTTACCGATTCCGAAAATCTCCCTATGAAACCATATAGTAGTAAAAGAGAAGTCAATGCTAACATGAAGAATAATGTATCTAATTGATTTCATAATCTTGATAGCACACCAAGTAGCCATCCCAACTTCCACAAGTGGAAATGAAGCTTGCTAAATGATCTAAAGGATCCTAATCATAAAGTAGTTGTTGCCAAAATGTTTCTTACATCTTTCAGCCCAAATGAAATTTAGAATAAAGGACTTAAAAATGTCTACATGGTGTTTGTTGTTGAAAATCCACCCATGTATAAAATGTCTTGATCTTCACCATCTCTAGGACTACTTATGTGTATGGTAAAGCCCTACGGTGGGGGGCATTCTCAAAATAAGGGGCCTAGGATGAGGCAATAGCCGAATATAACCCCACATTTTGGGAATGTCCCCCACCCATGGACTTTACCTATCACAAAGCACAAGGCAAAATTTGTCATGAACCAAACATATGTAGATCATGAGGCATATGAATGGGAGGGTTCTTAGGCCTACTCAAGAGTGGGAGGGTTCTTAGTTCTTACACCAATAAATATACATAATTTCTCTCCCACCCTTGAGGAGTAAGCATAATATCCCTCCCAACTTCTAGGACAAAAAATCATGGATTTAAGGTGCCCTTCACAACATCATACAATTTTTTTCCAAATTTACAACACCAAGAAAAATAAAGTCCATGGGGAAGGGGGTCATAATGTGGGCTCCTTGGCCCAATCATGGCAGACCCTAAAAAAGGATATCCAAATCATCAGAATCTTAAGGCAATTTAACCTACAATGTTGGGGGGTTTTGGTGATATTGTTGTTGCAAACCTTGCACTTATGGGGTAGACCCATGATGGCCAACCAAGAGCCAACATGAGGCCCTAGTTGAAAATGAACCAAATGAAGGTGTGGCAACTTTGTAAGGATGGGAGCAATGCCAAAGTCTAGACATAATTTGTTGAAAAATAATGGCAGACATGTTGAGTTGCTACAAAAAAATCATTAGATCTGGAGTAACCGGCTTTCGGCCCAAATTAACTAGGTATCCAATTTTTGCATTGTAGCCAAAGAAGGAAATGTCTCCTACCCCTGAGTGTAAGGTGATCCCCAACATAAAATGATCACCAAGGTAGGTTTATGGCATCTCACACAGCTAACTTCTTGGTTGTTATGCTTGCTTGTAGGTGATGATCATACATAAAGGGCCACATAGAGGTGGGCCGTTACATCATGACCAAGCTTTGAATTATCTATGATGTCACAAATTCCAAAGAAAGCAAAGGGCTTACAATGGCAAGAAGTGTCAATTCACCAGCAACCCTTTTCAATTTTTGTCAATAGTAATATCTCGACATGAGTAGATTATCAAATTCAACCAATAAGAATACATGTTCAAAATACATATCATTTGTACATAAATGGGATTTCACTATGCATTGGGACTTAATTCTGACATAAATTGTTCGTACAATTGTCCAATTGTGTGAGTCACTGGACATTATGATATTACATTAAACAATGGGATTTGAAACTATCACAAACTATATAGCAGTCGCAAGTTCATAAATTCACCTTGGACTTGGTGTTCTTGGGGTTTTTCCATATTATACCAAATGCTTAATGCATAGATTACATAGTCACATTAGGCATGACATTAGTATTGTAGTATGTTTACATGAATAAATTGCATTGCCAGTTGTCGAATTATTTTTGACAGTGTCGTCCATATAAGTATGGAATTATATTAAGGACTATGCTTGGTAAATTGTCAAACATTTTTTAATGCAAATTATGGGTTGAAATAGGTATAATGTCCCCTTACCTTTTTGGTGTGAATTCTTTTGTCTCTGATGTCACATATCAATGAGTCCAATAAATACTTAAATGCGTTGGAGTTTTGTGAACTTTTATTGTGCCTTATTGTGACCCAATAAAGTTTATAGGATCTCTCATAAGGGTTGACGATATATTAATCACCATGTTTACTTACAAGTGATGATCATACTTAAAGCCCCAAAAATAATGGATCATTGTATAAGTCATGAATAAACTTTGAATGTGCAATGCCATGAAATTCTATTGAAAGTGAAGGGCTTACGATGGTGAGAAAATAATAAATTATCCAATAGCCCTTTGAATTTTTTGAACTAATAAGAGCATCTTGACATTAGAAGTTTCAATTTCAATGGACTTGAATACACATCCAAAATACATATCATTTGTACATAACAAGAATTTTGCAATGCATTGGGATTGTAGGGTGTGCTAGGGATTTGATAAGGCACAATGGTGGGTATAACTATATTATTGTCTGAACCCTTAAACATTGGGATATGACAAATCATGGTGCATAAGAAAATCAAATATTATTTTTTTTCATCCCCACACATTGTGAATATTTTTCAAGTTGACTACATTTCAACTACATTTAATCATTTTAAGTTTACAAGTGGCTTGCTGCACTAATTAATAATCAATATTATTCATAGTTATTATGTTCATTTATGACTATAATTTGGACCATTTTGTTTTTAATAATTTCAAATTGTTGACGTGGAAAATTGAAGTAGCTTTTAACTTTATTTACACGATGCATTATAATCGGTTAATGATTTTTTTGACATTTTTTCAACTATCAACATGGTATATAAATTGAACCATCAACTTTTAACAAGTTGAAACCATTATTTAAAAGTTGCATTTTACACTTATCATAATATATTAAAACATGTGTAACAATTTTAAACCGCACATTTATATTAGAATGAATTATTGATTTTTTTTTCACATATAACATGTGGGTGCAGTCACAATCCAATGAGCTATAAAGGGTGTAGGACCGCAAAAAAAAAAGTCAAATTTTGATAAATAATTATGTTTTGCCTTTTAAAGTCATGGCAATCATGGCAAATTATTGTTTTTTCATTCATATGAATGTCAAGGAATTCAAACCAAACATCCATTTGATGAAATTTTAAGTTTTAACTTTTGATTTAAGACCTCTAAAAATGAATAAGAACACATTGGACATGAGTTAATTTTGCAAAGGCTATTAAACGGACTCCTATAATAAATCACATTCGATGGGAAAAAATTTAAGAGGATGAAAACCTATTGACCACATTAAAAAACACTCATACCCTAAGATATGCAAAATTGTAAAACTTTAAAAAATCAAAAAACTTTCCAAAATTGATCGAGAATTTTTAAAACTTCAAAAGTCCTTTCTCACACATAAATGGGATAAAATATATATGATGTGTTAAGAAAAAATATATTTCATCATACAAGAAAACATAAATATATAAGTAAAAAAAAACTAGTTATGATTTGAAATTATTTTCATTTTTAAAGACGAAACATTGAATTTACAAGGAATCGAAACATTTTCAAAAATTCATATTTATTAAAAAATGATGAAAAAAAAAAAGTGTCATGTATTTGGACAACTATAAGCATTATACAATAATTTTCAAGAAAAAATATTTTAAAACTCATTCATATGAAATTTTTTTTTGACAAAAAACAATATTTTTTTCTAGTAGTCCCGTTGGTTCATTATATCTCGTTTGCACCCATGTGTGCATTAGTTCAACCACTCATTTTTAATATGTTAAAACCATTATTCACAAATTGCATCTTGCACTTATATATAATAAAACACATGCAATTCAATATTTTATAATTATATTTGAATGGTTTAATTTCACATTTATTAAATTATCAACATCTTTACATGAATCAAATCATCCACACCGAACTTATTGAAACCTCTATTCAAATGTCGCATATTGCACTTACTAATATATATTAAAACACACATAATGATTTAATGCCTCACATTTATACTTGAATGAATTAGTAATTTTTTTGCATCTCTTGAAGTACTAACATTTACATGAGTTGAATCATTCATTTTGAATGTGTCAAATCCATTTACTCATGAATTGCATTTTGTTTTCATCAATTATTTTTTAAATTGTCATGTAAATACTTGATAGATCTCACATTTATATTTGCATGGGTTAGCGATTAAATCAAAATGTTCATGCATGCAAAGCCTACGATGCATGTAGACCTCTAAATTAAAAATTTTAATATATTAAATATTTGTACATTTATGTAAATTAAAAAATATTTTTTTCCCCTTGTTTGTTTTAGGCATCATGGACAATTTTATTATTACGAATGTTCACGATGCCACACAAAAAAAACCCCAAAAATAATCCTTCGTTTTTTTCTTTTAGTGTTTGAAAAAATCCATGTTAAAAACAATGATTAATTTTTTTAGTTTTACAAATATTATTATTATGATGAAAATTAATTAATATTTTTATAATACTTATTTTAATTTTAAATATGATTTATCAAAAGAAATTAAGCTTGTTTAGTTACAAATTTATGTTATACTAAGAGAATAATTTTAAAAATTCATTTAAAAAAATCAAACAAATGAATGCATTATAAACAAAGGATAACAATAATGACATCAATGGATTTTTTTAATCTTTTAATTTTTTCAATTTTATAATCTTCTTCAAGATCATCTACAAAATTATTTAGCCATGTTTTAGCTATGAACCATATATGAGGTACAAATTTGTTAAAATATTTAAATATTTTGGCTACAAGTCCTACAACCCATTGTATATTTTAAAAATAAAAAGTAAAATTTTTAATTAAAAATATTTTGTTGATGTTAATGGCCCTTCTTGTGTTTGCAAAATGGTGGAAATTCACCATTAAAAAAATCATTAATACTTATTTTTAAATTTCAAAAAAATTGGATAAAGTTTATAGTGATCTCAAATATTGAACGTAAAAGTTTTCAAATAAATTTGATGTTGGAACTATTTATGTGTTTAATGTTGGAATTATTAAATTAAATTTTAAACTTTTATTGATTAAGAATAAATTTTATTAATAAATTTTAAGCTCAATTTTTTTGTTGTTTACATTTTTCCTTAAAATTGCACTATTTTTTCCATTTTTTCCCAACAAAAATTGCTAAGTTAAAAAATTTTGAAACCAAAAAAACATGTTAATTGTTGGGGGGCAGGGAGGGGGCTTTGAATCCAACTATTTAAACTCAAGATTTCACCAAATTAAATTTCTTTTATTTTTACATAGGAAAAAAATGTAAACTATATTCTTACATCATATATATATATGTTGCAATTTTTTTTCAAAATTATGTAATTAGTCATTTGTATTAGTGTGTGATTCACCTTATGAAACAAATATGACATTAATTATTAAATGACTATATTGATTACTATTAAAGGAAAAATTATTATAGTTATTCATGGTAATAGTTAGTTAGTATATTTTTATTTACCTAAATTATTGTTTTAGGAATTAATAATTAGATTACATAATTTTTATCACTATTTAAATTTGAATAGAACATAGGACTATTTTTGTTGATGAATATTTTTGGAGAAGAAAAAAAGATGGATCATTGTAGAACATTGAGTTTTGATGGGATATGAGAAAAAAACACTTTGGATTTTGCAAAAATTTTACTTCCATAGCCAAAATTGTTGTTTGAATGTTTTTATCATACTTTCATTATTTTATTTTAATTCTAAAACTAGTCTTGATAGATCTGAATGAACATATTTTGTTAGTATTAGTTTTATGATGTTTCAATCCAAGTTTAGATCAAATTATAAAATTAAAATTTTTGTATTAACCATTTAGTGACCATCCCAACGCATGAATTCAAAGAGAATTTTAGAATGTTGTTTATGTCTTTTTGTTTCTATAGATAAATAGTGAATTCCAATTTCATTTTTTGCATTTTTTTTCAAATCTTGATCATAAGTTTTTGTTCAAAAAACAAATCTAAACAAAATAACTAATTGTGAGGAATTTGTTATAATGTAGAAGTTTGTTTAAATTGGAATTGGAATGTGGAAGACGGAAAATAAAATTGTGACTAAAGGTCTTAAGAAACAATTAAATCAAGTTATACTACATGAACAAGTCGAAAATGGCATTGCCATCAACAATAATTTGATTGCAGATCAAGTAGATTAGCAAATTGTAACACTTAAAAGAGTTTTTTAATCATAACAAAAACATTTGTGGATAGAAGAGAGACCTATAGGCCACATAATGCTTCATGCAACATTGATTATTCCTCGTGAAGTGCAAACTAATGAAGCACATAGGCGCACCAACATTCTACAACAAAATTCCAGAAAAAAATGTGAGATTGAAAATGCAAATTCATAGTTGAGTTTAGATGAAGGATTTAAGAATCTAAACCTCGACAAAAAGGTATGTTGGAATCAACATGTCTAATGCAACAACATAACTCTAATGCTTTGATTCAAAAAGAAGGACAAATACTCAACATGTCGAAAAAAAAAGTAGTAACAAGGTATAGATCTATTTCACCTCATTATTATCAAGAGGGTCAAGAAAATGAAGAGTTTGAATAGAAAGCTCATAATTTTGAACCTCTGATTCATTATGTGGTTGAACAAGAAGTTGCAACTCAAGGTATAAGAATGTCCAAAGGAGTTGAGCCAATACTTATAACTAGATAAAAAAATGTAGTCTTACTAAGAGCAAAACCAACAATGGCAAAAAAATGTTCCTATGGCTATCAAGTGAGGTATAGTGAACCCACAAAATGGAAGCACTGTTAGAAGAGTTCCAAGGGATTGGAACATAGGGATTCATAGTGTGAATAAAGTTCCAAGACCTAATTCTCCATGTTGCACATACTACCATCATGTTAGACATTAGATTAATGATAGGGACTAGTCAGGGAACTTTGTTAGTTTGAATTTTGAATTATTGTTGCTTTAGATCATTATGATGTGACTTGGGATAGTTCTAAAAGGGGGAATTATGGGGAACAAGAAGAGGATAAGAAGAGGAGACAAGGAGTTTTTTTTGGTTTTAAAAAAAATAATAGGAAGAGTTAAAGGTATTTATGATAGAAAACCACAAACTTTGTTTTGATATAACACAAATTTTAAGTGTTGTTTTGGGATTTTTTGTTCAACAAAACATGGGATTATGTAGTAATTTGGATTGATGTCTTCAGTAATACAAAAAAACACAAACTTCTATAATGAATTTTATGTTCATCTTTTGTGTGAATTTCTGTAATGTTAAATTATGATGAAATGAATTATAATCTTGTTTCTGGAGTTTTTTATAATGTATTATGAAATGTAGATTGTGGTTATATGCAATAACCATGAACGTGATGTTGGAATGAATTATAATGTTAAGTTTGTTGAAAATTAAGACAAAAATAGTGAACATAGGCATGTGAAATAAAAATTTATTATTATAGTAATGTGAAATATTCTATAGGAGTTTAAATTTCATTTCTACCATTTGGTGGCCATCTTGTGGGAAATTTTTTTATGTTTTTTTTTTCAGTAATAGGAAGGCTTTCTACAAATTTTGTTGTATATTGTTGATGAAAATGTTTAAACAAGTTTTTTTTTAATCAAAATTGTAAGGGGCATGTTAGAAAGTATCAAAAGTCTATGCAGTTGACATCATAAGGACTACAAAACAATCTATAGACTTTGAAGTTGAAGAATTATGAAACAAGATGAATTAGATGGTAACCCGAAGTTTACAACGATAATTGGATTCAAAGGCAAATCGATAAGTTATTGAAAAACAAACAAAAGACAATTTTGAAAATGGAGAGGAGTATGCAAGGCTTATAGAAACCCCATCTCAGAATCTGATGTTGGAAAGATGAATTTTGAAAATAAAAGAAAGGCATGCGGGGCACAGGTCGTTTCTACCACAAGAAGTGGTATGGTAGGACATATGGATTGGGGGTCTTTAGAAAAGGCATAGTTCTAAACGACAATCTCCACACAAAAAGATGCAGTCAATTATTCATCCGAATGAGCGGATGCAATATACTTCTTAGCCACAATTTGTGGTTTAAAGTCGTAAATATCAAGATGAAGCAAAGACTTATGTAATACCTGATCATCTGCAAGAAATCTCAAGTCCAAAGTCAATGACTAACCAAGAAAGGGATGTTACATGAGGTATACAACCCAAGTTTGTGTATTAGTTTGCATCTCCAAATTACTATGAATTAGTGGAACACTAGGAGGTGGATGAAAACACCAAAGTTGATGTGTTTGAGGAGATTGAAGAAAATTACCCAAGATCATCTTGGTATGTAAAGGTATGGGTGAATGCATTGGATGAAATACCATAGTCATACTCTTATCAAAGGAATCCAAAGTTGGATCAAACAAAACTCACAATTGAAACATAGGATCATGAATCTATGGATTCAGAGATGATCAAGTTACTTTCAAGGGTATGTGCATTCTGTGAAGAAGAAGGACATGCAATCATGGATTGTCCTTTTGTGCCTTCTCACAGCAGAGCATGTATTGCTAGGCATGTGGAGTAAGCCAAATTTAGCAATATTTAAAATATGGAAGAAAAATAAATCTAAAGCACCCTATCAAATTGTAAACAATTATGGTGAATTTGGCAATTGTATTTAAACCTTTTTTGGTGATTATTTTTTTACTTTTTCCCAAGTTGTTGTTAATTAGTTTTCATGGAATAACACAATTTATTGAAATGCTACACACCCCCATAATCGAATTAAAGACAAATGTGGCATGTTCAATCAATGGTGCTTGCAATCAACACCATATGATTCAATCCATACTACTTTGGAAATGGGCCAAAAACATTCATAATTATAATAAAAATGTAGTTTTTCTTTGTTTTGGCAATATAAATTCATTGTCAACCCATGTAGATAACATGGTTAATTAAAACTAGTCATGCATTATAGTTGAGACACCACATACATATCATGGCCAATTAAACTTAGTCATTTTTGTTAGTTACTTGGCACATCCCATGACTAAACATAAACACACAAATGATTTTTGCATGGCATGTCATATGATTAAATTTAGTCATACATGCTACGTGTGTGACACATTGAAATCTAAAAACCTTGAAAATAAATCTAGTTCATTTGATGAAAAATGAAATTGTAATCTAGACCATCCATTATTTTTTTATTAGTACCCAAATTTAATTGGAAGTAATATGTATTTCAACAAATGAAATGTGAAACCACATCCATCCACCACTCACATTCACATTTGTTTCATTTTATCACATTTAATTCTTACTTTCACACTTAATTGATTTTTTCCTTTTTCTTTCACATTTTGCTTTACACACTTTGTTGTTATTTCTCACAATACCATTTCCATGTAGTTGCATAATATCTCCCATTGTACTAGTTACACACATTTGAAAATGTAAGCTGCTATATTATTTGTTTGCATTTGCATTGTTGCAAAGATGGGGGACATGACATTTTTTCCTAATGTGACCAATGTTTCAATTAGTTCATATTGTATGTCTTGGATTTATTATAAATATTCAAACATAAAAAACACCATCAATAAGTTATATAGTTATTAGTTTATCCTTAAACATAAGTCTTGTTATGTTGTTGGTGGCTTGAATCACTTTGCAAGTTGTCTCCAAGCTTTTCATGGTTCTCAAATGCTTGCAATTGTAGGATACATAGTTTCATTCATGGACACAACAATGTTGTTAATGCCTTAATCTTTTCTTGTTCATGTAAAACTTATTCTAAAGATGTTACAAAGTAGACAATCCATTTTTTGGTGTCATAAGGGAAATTTTTATGGGGTACCTTTAAGTTTGGTACAATATGTGTTGAGGTTTGATTGAATTTTTTTAAATGACTCATTTAATTAACTATAACACTTGAAAAATCAAAATTAAAAAATTAAAGATAAAATGCCATCATTTCATGACAAGGTGGACTTTTTAAGTGATACAAGATAGATGATCATAGTCCATAAAAAATGTGATGAACTTTTATTACATAGTAAACATGTTTTAATTGGTGATTTTTTTTCCTACTATGATAATGAAACTATTGTAATCCTAAAATAAGGGTTTTAGATCAAATTTAATATTTTAATTTATTAAAATTCAATAAGATTACCAATAGTCTAGAAAGTCCATAACTTATTGAAATCAAAAAATTGATAAATGTTGTTTTGTAAAAAATGACATTACTACCCAACATAACATATGCCAATTATAAAAATTCAAAAAATCCATGTTTTTGTTTTATGGACTAATTTACATTCCCAAAACATCAAATATTGACATTAAAAATTCTGAAAAAAGAAAACTATGGACTTTAAAATTTGCCATTTTTGGTCCACCTTAGTATTGCAACAAGTCTAACATGCAATAGGATGTTGAAAGGTTAATAACTATAATATATTACAAAGAGGAGCTTATTGTAGCTACATATAATTTTTTTCAATAAAAAAAGGTTAAAAAAAGGAGGCAAAAAATATATATTAAACTTTCATGAGTCTTTCATGCATAAGTTTTTTTTAAAAATTAATGGAAAACAATGATTATTTGGAACAAGTCTACATAAACATGCATGTAGAAGTAAAAAAAAATGATTAAAGGCATGTAAAACAAGGTGGCAACTATACGAAGCAAAGCTACAAATAAACATCTAATTAATTTTTTCTTTAATGTCAATAGAACAAGGTTTATACAAATTTTAAGAGAATAATGCTCATGTCTAATGACATTCATTAACTTCAACATATGAACATAACAATTCATGATCATTCTTGCAAAGATGCCTTGAGGCTATGATATTTGTCATAACATGCATGCATGTTCTTCTGAAGTGGTCTCTCCACACATTAGATATATTTCCATTTCAAGATACATATATGCAAGAGGCCTTGCACTCAACCCTGTACCATCATCGTATTGACTTAACAACTTATCTGCATCTTGATTTTAACTACCTAATTTAGGTAACAATAACAAATAATCTACTACATAATAATAATATTAATTTATGAGTGTGTAACAACATGCATGGTTAATCAACTTGATTTGGATTTTTGGCAAATGAAACATACTTAGATTTCAAATTTAAGAAAACCTAAGAAGCAATTTGGCTTGGTGGCAATGAAACCAACCATGGGTGGCAACAAAGATGGCCAAAATGGCTTAGTACAATTGCACATTTTTTATGGAACATGAGGCTTAACTACATTTGTTTTCTTGTTCTCATTTTTTTTTCAACTTCATGACTAGAATTAGTATATTGTAGTACCATGGCAACTTCAACATTTTAATGTCAAGAATTATTTTAGTTTTAAGATTTCAAAAACTAGAATATCCCATAATATTTTTAAATATTTTATTTTCTTCATCAATGTTTTTTAAAAAAATGGTAAAACTTTCAACATTTTTGAAAATAATATAATTGTGTTGTTGTCATGGTACTAATGTATTTATAATTCTTGTAGCAAATATAGAATCAACATATAGATATTTCGGGGTTGGTAATTAGATAGTTGATTCATTACAAAATAATATTGGAATAGACTCACAACTAATGTAGTTTTCTAATGTTCTAGAATATATATATGTATATTGGGGTAAGACTTTTTAAACAAGTTAGCTAAAAAATTTCCAAGAATAAAAAATACTTGGAAAAAAAATTAAATTGGTAGGCCTTGTTGATTCATCTTAACGTTTGGAACTTGTACATGTCAAAGCATGACATGTTTTTATCACTATTGTTGGGCTAATGTTGGGCAATTATTTGTATATTTTAACAATCTCTGGTTTTTGTTTTTTAAAAACTTGGGAAATGAAAGAACCTATAGTTTTTGTTGTATGGAAATTCTTAGAATATAGAACCCATGTGTTTTCATTTTTTGAAAAAATTCAAATTCAAAGAATATCTAGTTTTGGTTTCTTCAAAAAACCTCAAAAAACTAACAAATTTCATGAAATATTTAAACAAAAGAATGGAAATTTTATAAAAGGTTATTTAATGAGTTTTTATTTTTTTTGAAAATTGGGGTTACATATCAAAATCATACTTAAGATTTTATGATAACCATTGTTATGTTAAAATTGGTCATTTGACTTTTTGAAAGTTGTCATGGTTACATATATTTGAAAACCATCTTGAGAACCTCTAGTTATTAAGTTCCATTTTTGATAACCACCCAACATGGGTTGTTACTAATGTTGTTTGTTTCTTAGTTTTGAGGTGTTTGATGATGGCCAAAACTAATCTAAGAAAGGTTGTTAGGTGTTATTAATGTTGGGTAGTTCTTTGGTTTTCCAATTCTACGTTTTTAAGATTTTAAAAATGAAAGGACCTTTGGATTGATCATGATTAGCTTCAATATCCATGGATACAACCATAATATTCTCCATAGTACATAAAACAACTTTTCATCTTATTTCTGGATTGTAATATGGAAAACAATATGTTAAACATTGAAGACTACATTTGAGGTATTAAAACTATTGAACTTTCAATTTCCAAAGCTTCAACAAAGCACTAGGATTAACAACTTTTTATGAATAATTTTAAGGTGGGTTTGTGAAGTGAGCTCCAAAGGTACTTTAATGACATCAATAAGTATTTGATTATCAGAGGTGTCTTTTTGTGTTGATAGTAGATAGGTAAGGCCAATTAGACTTGATGATTGACTTACCTTGAATTCTCTTGTTTATTAATTATTTATGCCCTAAATTTTCCTCACTTTCTTCAAAATTTTTGCACACCCAACAATTTTTTCTCCCACCCACATCTATGCATGTTTAATTTTTACAAAAACACGTATTGTTCATTAGAATTGACTAATATTCAAGTAATTGTTTCAATTTTTATTATGAATACAATTGGGCTTTTGTTCATAATCTTATATTTCCATTTAAGCCCACTCCCAAAAGGTAGAGAAGGAAGCTTAGAATGATACATATCAAAACGTAGATTTTGAAGACTTGTGCATCACAATGTAATTACCCATGGAGTTGGACAAAAATATGCCTCAAGTGTATTGGGATCAATTGCAAGTGGAAAAATTCATCTTCCCATTTAATGTCAGTGGGAGGTTGTCTTGTATGGATTGATGATGTTAGACAAACCAACAATGCATGCAATATCCCTTCCATTGTTACGAGTGAGGGCAACCCGTGGTTAGGCCACTCTAGCCACCTGGGCCCCCCCCCCATTCGTCGTCGTCGTCCTCCTCTTCCATCTAGGGACCTCGATTTCAAGACGTGGTCCTGTCCGTCCGTCGAGGTCCTGAAACCAAGATCGGCACCTGGACGGACAGACAGACGGACAGACGGGCCTGGGGTGGTAAGGTGTGAAGTTGAGGTTCACATTGTGTCCAGATCATGCAATTTATGTACACACAACCCACATAAACATACCAATGGTTTCAAAGGAAGAAGGCACCTCACAACCTGCAGGTAGAATTTCTTTCAATATGTGCTTTGCACCCCACAATTCCAATTTGTACCTGATGAGCACCAGAACATGAATCAGTCATACCAACATTGATTGGCACAAACCTGTCTCATTCTGTGTCTCTGGATACAATGTAGTATGCATTATCCACACCCTCACACTTAGAGATGCTGCACAAATTCATGGTCGTCTTTCTGCTGTTCACTTGAAGATGTGAGTCATTTTCTCACACATAATACCTCCTACAACCAGATGTTTTAGAGA
>Ga0116229_10001043_pt1 | contig 41913 bp, 39 predicted proteins | sample S1TSphgellanicum_3_FD_87313 | JGI IMG/M metagenome (GOLD analysis project Ga0116229, IMG submission 87313) | Host-associated microbial communities from peat moss isolated from Minnesota, USA - S1T2_Fc - Sphagnum magellanicum MG | ecosystem: Host-associated > Plants > Peat moss > Unclassified...
CTGCCTGCTGCGCGCAAGTCGCTGCATCTGGATGGCCAGGCGGCAGACGTGCGCATCGTCGATCTCGATCCCGAGGTGCTAGGGGGTCTGGTCAAGAGCTTCGAGCGCGGCGGTGTCGGTTTTTATTTCCGTCCAGGCGGGGCCACGGGGGGCTGGATTCACACCGACACCGGCGTGAACCGCGTGTGGCGTGGCTAAAAGAGCGTGATCGGTTGTCCTACGCAGGCGCCCCGAGACGGGGTATATTGTGATTTGTTTCAATCCCTTAAAGATATCGTTTCATGTGGTTCATCCTAATTGGCCTTTTGCTGCTGCTGATGAAATGGTTCGCGTTCGGGCCGGTGGCCGATTGGTCGTGGTGGCTCGTTCTGACGCCGTTTTTCCTGGCGCTCCTGTGGTTTGAGGTGATCGAGCCGTTTTTCGGTCTCGACAAGCGCAAGGTCCACGACGAAGTCGAAAAGGTCAAGCAGGAACGCATCAGAAAGCAGCTCGAGCGCACGCCCAGGCGCTAGTCAAACAGATCGAGATCGGTCACGGCGCCGACGCTGGCGCTGCTCGTCAAGCGCGCGAATTTGGCCAACACGCCGCGGCTATAGCGGGGTTTCGGTGCGACCCAGCGCGAGCGCCGCAAAGCGATCGTTTCATCGTCGACCTCAAGCTGAAGCAAGAGCCTGTGGGCATCGATCGTGATCAGATCGTTTTCTTCGATCAATGCGATCAAGCCGCCGACATAGGCCTCGGGAGCGACGTGGCCCACCACCATGCCCCAGGTACCTCCCGAAAAGCGGCCATCGGTGATGAGCCCGACCGATTCGCCAAGTCCCTGGCCGACGAGCGCCGAGGTGGGCGCTAGCATCTCGGGCATGCCCGGGCCGCCTTTCGGCCCGACATAGCGGATCACGACCACATCGCCTGGCTTGATTGCGCGCGCGACGATCGCGTCCATGGCGGCGTACTCGGAGTCAAAGACGCGCGCAGGTCCGGTGATCACGGGATTTTTCAGGCCGGTAATTTTGGCCACGCACCCCTCGGTTGCGAGATTGCCCTTGAGGATCGCAAGGTGGCCCTGGGGGTAAAGCGGTGCGTCCAGGGTGCGGATGACATCCGCAAGGGGCGCTTTTCGTGGCGCCGCAAGGGCGATCTCCTCTGCAAGCGTCTTGCCCGTGATGGTCAGGCAGCTGCCATCGATGAGCTTTCCCTCCAGCAGAATCCTGAGGACTTCGATTACGCCACCCGCCCGGTGCAAATCGGTGGCAACGAAGCGCCCCGAGGGCTTCAGATCGCAGATTACGGGAACGCGTTTTCGGATTGCCTCGAAGTCGTCAATGGCAAACGGCACCTCGGCAGCGTGGGCGATCGCAAGGTAGTGCAAGACCGCGTTGGTCGAGCCGCCAAGCGCCATGATGAGAGCCACGGCATTGGTGATCGATTGACGCGTAATGATGTCGCGCGGCCTAAGGTTGGCGCGCACGGCAGCAACCAGGACACGCGCGGACGCCGCCGCCGACTGCGTCTTTTCCTCATCGGGATTGGCCATGGTCGAGGACCCAAGCAGGCTCATGCCCAGTGCCTCGAACGACGAACTCATGGTATTGGCGGTATACATGCCGCCGCACGACCCTGAACTCGGACACGCGCGCTTTTCGATTTCTTCGAAGTCTTCCTCGCTCATGCGCCCGGCGGTAAATTCGCCGACCGCCTCGAACGAGGACACGATGGTCAGCGCGCGGCCCTTGTATTCGCCAGGCAGGATCGTGCCGCCATAGACGTAGATCCCCGGAACGTTGACGCGGGCGAGCCCGATCATGCCGCCGGGCATGTTCTTGTCGCAGCCACCGATGACGACGCAGCCGTCCATCCACTGGCCCATGATCGCAGTCTCGATGCAGTCGGCGATGACCTCGCGCGAGATCAGCGAGTACTTCATGCCTTCGGTTCCCATCGACATGCCATCTGAAATGGTCGGCGTGCCAAAGACTTGCGGGTTGGCATCACAGGCGCGGATGGCCTCGATGGCCGCGTCGGCGAGCTTTTGCAGGCCGGAATTGCAAGGCGTGATGGTCGAATGGCCGTTGGCGATGCCAATCATCGGCTTGTCGAAGTCTTCCTTCTTGTAGCCCATCGCGTAGTACATCGAGCGATTTGGCGAACGGTTCACGCCCTGCGTGATGTTTCTTGAGCGACGATTATCTGGCATGTGACTGGGTTGTTTTGTTCAGCGGTTGGGTAGGACCGGTGTGCTAGCATCCGGTGGCATTTTTCATCTCTATTTTCGCATGCTGACCTATCCGCACTTCGATCCCGTAGCGATTCATCTCGGTCCTCTTTCGATCCGCTGGTATGGTCTCATGTACCTGCTCGCCTTTACCTTCGTGCTGGTGCTCGGGCGCTACAGGATCAAGCACCAGCCAGGGCCGCTGTCCTTGCGCGATCTGGATGACCTGCTGTTTTTTGGCATCCTTGGCACCATTCTTGGCGGCCGCCTTGGCTACATTCTGTTTTATCAGCTGAATTATTACGTGGCGCACCCGATGATGGTGTTTGAAGTCTGGAACGGCGGCATGTCGTTTCATGGCGGACTGATCGGCGTCATCATCGCCATGGCGCTTTTTGCGCGTTCGCGCAAGCTGGCGTTTTTCGCTGTTGCAGACTTCGTCGCGCCGCTCGTGCCCCTCGGTCTGGCTGCCGGCCGTTTCGGCAATTTCATCAATGGCGAATTATGGGGCAGGCCGACGGATTTGCCGTGGGGCATGCTGTTTCCGGGTGTGCCCTTGCCGCGTCATCCCTCACAGCTCTATGAGCTCGCACTCGAAGGCATTGTGCTTTTCATCCTGGTGTGGACATTTTCCATGCGGCCAAGACCGCGCGGGGCGACTGCCGGCCTGTTTCTCATCGGCTATGGCTGCGCCCGCTTTGCCGTCGAATTCACGCGTGAGCCGGACAGTTTTCTCGGCTTGCTCGCCTTCGGATTGTCAATGGGACAGTGGCTGTCATTGCCGATGATCTTCCTTGGCATCGGGTTGATGATTAACGCCTACCGCAAAGGCGGAAGCGACAGCGCAAAAGCCTAGGCCGCCTTCATCAGTTGCAAGGAGGCAATCAAGTCGGCGAAGCGTTCCCCCTGGACTTCGACGTGCGCGCGCAGGGAGCTTGCCGCTTCATCGCTATTGCCGGCTTCAAGCGCCTTGAGCACGCTTTCGTGTTCGTCAAACGACGTCTTGACGCGGTCACGCACGCGCAGTTGCAGCCTGCGATAGACACCAAGCTTGCGATGCAGTGCCTTGGCTTCGTCGCAAAGGAATTGATTCTGGCTTGCGGCGTAAATGGCAAAGTGAAAGCGCTGGTTGGCCCGGTAATAGCCATCGAGATCGTTTGCGCCGGCGAGTGTTTGGCAGAGCTCGTGAGCGGCGCGCGCCTCACGCAATTGATCGTGCGAGATACGGCGCGCGGCCAGCCGGGCACACATTGCCTCAAGCTCGGCCATGACCTGGAACATCTCAAAGAGTGTGCGCGGCTCGACGGCGCACACGGTCGCGCCGCGCCGCGGCCGGATCTCAACGAGGCCAAGCGCTGCCAGCTGGATCAAGGCCTCGCGCAAGGGCGTGCGCGAGGCGCCGAAGCGAAGCGCAAGCTGGGTTTCGTCAAGGCGCATGCCAGGCGCGAATTCGCCTATGGCGATGTGTTCTTCAATCGCCTCGCGAAGTTGTTCTGAGCGGCGTGGCTTCATTGTCGAGTGCACAATTTCGAAATTATTGTATACACCGTGGCCATCGCCGTATACTCCGGGTTTACCTGTGCCCATGACGTTTTTGATGCAATCCAGCAAGGAAGCGTTGTCCCCACCCGAGACGAGCGCGTCGGCGCCGCACGTTGCGCCCGCGCTCGCAGCCAGCGCCTCGCTGGTGTCACGGGTTGGCCGCTGGCTTGGCAGCGCAGCCCGCGCGCAAACCGTGCGCATCCAGGACTTGACCCCGCTCGAGGTGCGCCGGCTGCATCGCCATTTGCGGCATTGTTTTGAGGCGCCATTGACCGACGCGGAAAGCAATGCCATCGCGGCGCAGCTGATGCAGCGTTACCTGCAGTCAGGGGTGGATGCGCGGCTTGTGATGTTGCGCGCCATGGCGCTTGAAGCTGCGCGCCACGACACCAAGGGACTGGATCTTTCGAGCATGCTCGAAAGTGCACGGATCCGCTTTTTCAAGCGCTTCAACGCCTTTCCCGAGGGGCTCGCATTTCTTGTGCAGCTGCGCGCCGACATGCTGGCGCAGCGCAGCGCGCTCGACGGCGTCGCGCCGCTTGAACTGGATCTTGGCAGCCTGCTTAGCGCATGGTTTGACGTTGGCTTTCTCGATCTCGAACGAATCACCTGGGATTCGCCGGCATCGCTTCTCGAAAAACTCATGCACTACGAGGCCGTGCACCAGATTGCTTCCTGGACCGATCTTCGCAATCGTCTCGATTCGGATCGTCGCTGCTATGCGTTTTTTCATCCGCGCCTGCCCATGGAACCGCTGATCTTCGTCGAGATCGCGTTTCTCAAGGAACTCGCAGGCGACGTACAGGCGCTGCTCAATGAAGAAGCGCCGCTTGAAGATCTGAGCCGGGTGCGCTGGGCCGTCTTTTATTCGATCTCGAACACCCAGCCTGGCCTGCGCGGTGTCAGCTTCGGCAATTTTCTTCTGAAGCGCGTGATTGATGCGTTAAGGCAGGAAATTCCCCAGCTCGAGCGCTTCGCAACGCTCTCGCCGATGCCAGGATTTACCCGCTGGCTCAGCGCCCAGCGCGATTCTGACGTGGCTGACATTCTTGGCCCGCGACAAACGCGCGCACTGCGCGCGCAAGAGGGGGGGCCGATGTCGCTTGCCGGGGACGACCTGATCGCCTGGCTGAAAAATGAAGTCGACCCTGTCCATCCGGATCATTCCAAGTGCGAGCTCGCCGAACGCCTCGGTGCCTTCTATCTCGCACGCGGTTTCACTTCGCATGGGCAGGCGCTTGATCCGGTCGCCCGGTTTCACCTCGGTAACGGCGCGCGCATCGAACGGCTGAACTGGCGTGCGGACGACAGTGCGAAGGGCATCGCCGAGTCGCTTGGGCTGATGGTCAACTACCAGTACCAGCTCGACGAGCTCAACGACAATCTCGCGCGCTTGCGTACGAAACAGCCAAGGCTTGGCAGGTCGGTCGCCCGTCTTATCCTCAAATGAGTCTGTCTGTCAGTCGCTTCGGCCCGCTTGTCGAGGTTGAATTGCGCGGGCCGCACCATAACGCCATCAATGTCGCCACCTGGCATGCCCTGGCCGAGGAATTTCATCGCTTTGCCAGCGACGATCGCATCCGCTGCATTGTCATTGGCGGTGCCGATGGCAATTTCGCAGCCGGTGCCGACATCGCCGAATTCAACACACAACGACATGATCTCGCCAGCGTGCGCCACTACCACGAAAACGTCATCGCGCCGGCACTTTTTGCCATTGCCGGCTGCCCGCATCCCGTGATTGCCAAAATCGAGGGCTTTTGCATCGGTGGCGGCCTTGAGATCGCAGCTTCGTGCGACTTGCGCTATGCCTCGGAATCGGCGCAGTTTGGCGTGCCGATCGCAAGACTCGGATTTTCCATGGCGCCCGACGAAATGCAAGCGCTGCTGTCGGTGGCAAGTCCTGCGCTTGCCCGCGAACTGCTGCTCGAAGGCCGCATTCTTGACGCATCTGAAGCCTATCTCAAGGGCCTTGTCACGAGTGTCGTCGCGGCAGGCGAACTCGACGCCGCGGTCACCGCCGCAGTCGCGCGCATCAACGCCGGTGCGCCGCTTGCAGCGCGCATCAACAAGCGCCTGCTTCACGCCATCACGCACCATAACCTGACCGCTGCCGCGCGTGCCGCCGGATTCGACTATGCCGAGAGCGCCGATCACCGCGAAGGGGTCGCCGCGTTTCTCGCCCGGCGCTCACCCACCTTTAGCGGGTCATGAGTGACATGGACTGCAATCTCTATCGTGCATTTCGGCAGGCGTTTCCCAAGGACCTGGGCGCATGCGCGATCGAAGTCGAGGGCTCCCGCTACTGGTCCTTTGACGACATCGAGCGCGCCAGTGCCAAATTCGCCAACCTGCTTTGCGCGTCGGCAGCGCGTCCGGGTAGCCGCGTTGCAGTCCAGGTTGAAAAATCCGCCGAAGCCCTGGTTCTGTATCTCGCCTGCGTGCGTGCCGGACTCGTCTATCTGCCCCTCAATAGCGCGTATCGCGAGGGCGAGCTCGACTACTTCCTTGGCAATGCCAAGCCTGATGTCGTGGTGGCGAGTCCTCAGAACTTCTCCTGGCTCTCGAAGATCGCATTTCGTCACGGCGCAGCTCACGTGTATACGCTTGATGCGGATGGTCGTGGCAGCCTGATCGAGCGTGCAGCTGCAAAGAGTGACGCATTCAAGACGGTTGCCTCAGGTGAAGACGACCTCGCAGCCATCCTTTATACGTCGGGCACGACCGGGCGCAGCAAAGGGGCGATGCTCACGCACGGCAATCTGCTCTCCAACGCCAGGGTCCTGAAGGAGTTCTGGCACTGGCAAAGCGACGACGTCTTGCTGCATACGCTGCCGCTGTTTCACGTGCACGGCCTGTTCGTCGCTGCGCACGGGGCGCTCCTGGCCGGTGCGAAGATGATCTTTCGCAGCCGCTTTGACGCGGGCGAGGTCATTGCACTATTGCCGCGCTCGACGGTCTTCATGGGCGTGCCGACCTATTACGTGCGTCTTTTGTCCCATGCCGGGTTTGACGCTGCGTGCTGCGCCAACATGCGCCTGTTCCTGTGTGGATCCGCGCCGCTTCTGGCCGAGACTTTCGAGGCCTTTCGGCAACGCACCGGACACACCATCCTCGAGCGCTACGGCATGTCCGAGACCGTCATGCTCACGAGCAATCCCTACGCCGGCGAGCGCATCGCAGGCACGGTTGGACAGCCGCTTCCTGGCACGCTTGTGCGCGTCGTCGATGAGGACCATAAAGAGTGCCGACCCGGCGACATCGGCCACATCGAGGTCAAGGGCCCGAATGTCTTTCCAGGTTACTGGCGCATGCCGGAGAAGACCGCCGAGGAATTCACCCACGACGGCTTTTTCAAGACCGGCGACATGGGGCGATGGATCGTCTTTGATCACTTGCCGCAACCTTACCTGTCGATCGTTGGCCGCTCCAAGGATCTCATCATCACCGGCGGCTACAACGTCTATCCGAAAGAGATCGAGGCGATCATCGATGAGCTTCCGGGCGTGCTTGAATCGGCCGTGATTGGCATCGCGCACCCGGATTTCGGCGAGGCCGTAACCGCGGTGGTCGTGGCGCGACCGGGTGTGGAGGTCAAAGAACCCATCCTGCTTGCCGCGCTCAAGGCGAAGATCGCCAACTTCAAGGTTCCCAAGCGCATCCACGTGGTTGCAGAACTGCCGCGCAACACCATGGGCAAGGTGCAGAAAAACGTCCTGCGCGAAAAGTTTTCAGCCGCGATGGGGTAGCAGCGGCGTGAGCATCGCGCGCTCAAGCACGGCGAGCGGCGAATGCTCGGGATGGGCCATCGCGTGCAGCGCGACATGGACCGTCTGCTCGAGCATGAATTGCCCCGCCATCGCGGCGTGCATGACCTGATCCGAAAAGCAGATCCAGCTGCTGCCAGGCGCAAATTCGATGGTCGTTTGCGGCGATTCGCGCTGGTATTTGAGATCGGCCTTGGCCGCATCATGCAGATGCAGCATGATGTGGTCGTAATGGCTGCGCAGCCGCTTGGTCACGCCCAGGCGCTTGAGCCATTGCGCGCGCCAAAGCGAATACTCCGGTACGCGCGGCAAGAAGTGGTCGGCCATCGACTCGAACCGTTCGCCCACGCGCCAGACGCGCGCCTTGGCGCCAACGTTGGTGAAGACGCGCAGGATGCGCACACCATGCGTCGGGTTCGAGGGAAATGCATCGACGTGCATGCGCGTATCGTCTTTGCGCCACGACAGGCTCGCTTCGCCAACGCCGGTCGGTCGCGGCCGAAAGCTGGTCGAGGCCGCGAGCATCGCGCCGCGGTAGGTCGGAAACAGCTGGAGCACGAGTTCCATCGCCGAATCACGGTAGCGCTCGAGCATCGCGCGCAAGATGTCGTTGTCGGCGTCGCTTGCGCTTGATCCGAAAATCTCCCGGCTCTTGCCCCGCAGGTAGATGCTCTTGCGCTTGCCATCGCTTAAGCGCGGATCAAACAGGCGCGCCTCGTTCTCGCTGATCTCGAATTCAAGCGCCGGACAGTAGAGCACGCCGCCCTCTTCAACCAGGGCTTGCGCACCGACGTCAAACGAGCCTGCACCAAAGAAGCGGTTAAGCGGACTTTCCACAATCTCCGTGATGCGCCTTGCGGCCGATGGCGGTGGCGCGCTCATCAGTTGCCGCGCTCGCAGTGCTGCCTGATTCATCTATTTTCGTCCTTTCACGAGGCGCGACGTGATGAGGCGAAATTCAGCCGCCGTGACAGGCGTGATCGAAAGCCGATTGCCACGGGCAAGCACGCGCATGTCGCTAAGGCCGGGCTCGGCCTTGAGTTCGGCAAGGGTGATCACGGGAAACGCCTTTTCGGCCTTGACGTCAATTGCAATCCAGCGTGGCGCATCCGGCGTCGACTTGGGATCGTAGTAGGGACTCTTGCGATCGAACTGGGTTTTGTCTGCGTAGGGTTTGCTTGCGACCTGTGCAAGTCCCGCGATACCCGGCACGGCGCAACTCGAATGGTAGAACAGAACACCATCGCCTTCTTGCATCTGATCACGCATGAAGTTGCGTGCCTGGTAGTTGCGCACGCCAAACCAGGAGATCGTGCGAGAAGGCGCGGCGAGGGCATCGTCAATCGATACCTCGTCGGGTTCGGATTTCATCAGCCAGAATCTGCGCATAGTGGCGAATGAACAAAAAAAACCGGGGCGTCAGTCGCCCCGGTTACGTATAGGACCCCGCCGATGCCGCCAGGCCATCATCCTGAACCGGCAGGTCCAGGGGGTCGCAGTCACCGGCACATCAGGTTCATCCAGCGAGGGATGATCGCAACAGCACCGGAATCATTCCACAACCGGGCAACACATATTGGTTCAAGGAATGTATGACCTAAAGCAAACACGGCAGGGAAAGCACTACAGCCATACCATCCGCAAAGCGCATGCCAGGGCTTTAGTGCCGCGCCGCCGATTCAAAACAGCTTTTCCTGCGGCGAGAGTGCTGCATCAAGCACAGCATTCATTGAACTGATTCTACGCCGAAAATCGCCGATGGCAAGGTCAGATAGCGGCCCTTCGGGCGCGTGCGCGGTCAGAAGTTCGTTGGCGATGTTCAGGGCCGCAAACACGGCGATGCGGTCATTGCCCGTGATCTTTCCGTGATCACGGATTGCCGTCATTTTTTCATCGACGTAGGCAACGGCAGCAAGCAGCGCTTCCTTTTCTTCGGCCGCGCACGAAAGGCGATACTCACGTCCCAGGATCTTTACCGACAGCTGCTCCATCGCCGCCATCATTCGGCCACCGGTAGTTTTTCGATCAGCGCTTCGATGCGCTGGCGGGCGGCGTCAAGCCTTGACCGCAGCGAGCGCACGTCGCCTTCGGCAGCATGGATTTGCTGCCGCAAGGCGTGATTCTCTTCCCTCAAATCCTGGGTCAGGCGGGCGAGGGCCCCGATTCGTTCTTCGAGGTGTTCGAGTTCGGCGAGCATGTCCGACATGGTAGGGGGGGCGGCAATCTCCGTCAAGAATACTTCTTGAGCAGAAACAAACGTTTGCAACACGAACTTCAAGTCATGGCGAATCGAATCGGCGCTTCGGCAATTGACCATTGCACGCACGAAACCTTAGACTCCGTGCAGTTTGGTGCTCGCGCAGCGATGAGTTGCGCAGTTCAACGGGAAGCAGGAGGCCGGATTTCGGCCCAGCCTGCGCTGCCCCCGCAACGGTCAGCAGGGCGCGATCGACACGATCGCGCAGCGGCGTCATTGCCACTGTGTCGCAAGGCATGGGAAGGCGGCGTCGTGTGCCTGCCAGCCCGGATACCGGCCAAACGCCAGTGAGGGACGCTACGGGTCGGTGGCTCCGCATCGCTTTGGAGCCCCCTGCGGCTCCCCGATGCATGCTGCCCTTCTCAAATCTTCCCTCGTTTCCAGTCAATCAACCCGCGGGGTTGCGGGGAGGACACATTCATGCCCATCACCATCAACTGGCGCGCCGCCGCGCGCGCCCTCATCGCAAGTACCTTGACCTTCACGAGTGCCGCCGCGCTTGCGCAAACGCCAGCGGCGACGTCACTCGATGTCGTCGAAGTGACCGCCACGCGAAGTCCATTGCTGGTCTCAGATACGCTGCCAAGCACGACCGTGATCACGCGCGCGGACATTGAAGCCAGCCAGCAAGTCGATCTGGTTTCGCTGTTGCGCACAGTTGCAGGCATCGAAATCGCGCAAGATGGCGGCATGGGTGGCCAGGCGTCGGTCTTCATGCGCGGATCGAATTCGAATCAGACACTGTTCATGGTCGACGGCGTCAAGATCAACACCGTCGAAAGCGGTGGCGCATTCATCCAGCACATCATGCTCGACCAGGTTGACCATGTCGAAATTGTCCGCGGCAACGTCTCTGCGGTGTACGGTTCGCAGGCGGTGGGGGGCGTGATACAGATTTTTACGCGTGGCGGTCAGGACGCAAACCTGATTGCCGTGAACGCCACGGCAGGACAGGAGGCGCTGGCCAGCGCATCGGTCTTTGCCTCGGGGGGCACCGGCGCACCAGATGCAAGGACAACGGCGTCGATTGCAGTCTCGCAAAGCCAGCAGCGTGGCTTTTCTGCCATTGACGGCAGCCAGGCGCCTTTTGCCAATCCGTCAGATAACGGCTATCGCAATCGCTCCGTATCAGCCCAATTCGGCCAACAGCTTGGTGACGTCGCGCTCAGTGCGAAAATCTTCGACAGCGAAGCGCGACTGGATTACGACGACCCGACCGATTACACGTATCTCGATCCGACCTATACCGGGCACAACCAAACCAATGTCGAGAATTCCCACCTCTCGACCTTGTCCTTTTCGGCGCACTGGCAAGTGAGCGCTCGCTTGGACAGCGATCTGAGTGCGGCCTTCGAGCGCGACCGCAGCGATAACAATTCGTCGTTCCCGTCTTCCTTTGACATCGGCAGCACCGAGAGCCGCACCAACGATTACACCTTCAACACGCGCTATGCGGTGACTGAGCAACTGAAGATCAATCTTGGCATCGAGCATATCGATCAGACCGGCGTGTCAACTGCCTACGACGGTGAATTCGAGCGGCACGTCGATAGTGCATTCGCCGGCTTGCTCGCAAGCTACGGCGCAAGCCAGCTGCAGTTCAACCTGCGCGGCGACCACTACTCGGATTTCGGCGAGGCCACAAGCGGACTCCTCGCCTACGGCTATGCGCTCACCGAGCACGTCAAGCTGATCGCGCAGGCCTCGAGCGCGTTTGACGCCCCGACCTTTGACGATCTTTACTATCCGGGCTTTAGCAATCCGCATCTCGCACCGGAAAAGTCGCGCAGCGTCGAGTTCGGACTGCAATATCACGAGGCTCAAGGCGACGCCCGGCTGTCGCTTTATCGCAGCAATGTGCATGACCTGATCGTCTACGATTCGGCCACGTTCGTGCCGGAGAATATCGACGAGGCGCGACTTGCCGGCATCGAATTCTCGGCCCACGCGCACTGGCGCAAGTGGCTGTTCTCGACCGATCTGACCTTTGATCATCCCATCGACGTCAGCACCGACCAGCCGCTTTTGCGGCGTGCGAGCAAGAGTGGCAGCCTGTCTCTGGCCTACGACCTCGACGCCTGGCAGCCCTACGTGCAAGTGGTCGCAAGCGGTGTGCGTTTCGATTCGGACATCAATACCGGTGCCCGCGTCACGGACGCCGGCTATAGCGTGGCTAGCACCGGCGTTCGCTATCGCGTCTCGCGGCAGGTGACTATCGGCATTGCCGCAGACAATTTTCTTAATCGCCGCTATCAGCTGGTCGACGGCTACAACACCCCGGGTCGCGTCCTGCTCGTGACATTTTCGGGGACGAGCAACTGATGCCAAGGCAGCGCACGCTCGCGATGTTATGCGCGTTTGCGCTGCTGGCCCTGATCTGCGTGCTGTTCTCGGCAGCGCTTGGCAGCGCCACCTCGTCCCCGGGCGACGCCCTGCGTGCGCTGTTTGACGGCGATCATCCCGCACACGGCGTCGTGCTGCACCTGCGCATGCCGCGCATTGCAGCGGGCTTCACGGTCGGCGCGCTCTTAGCCGTTGCCGGATGCCTGTTGCAGGTGTTGTTGAGAAATCCGCTGGCCGAGCCCTATGTGCTTGGCGTCTCCGGGGGCGCCGCGTTCGCCGCGATGCTGGCGTTGTCGTTTCTGGCCGATGCACTTTTCGTGACCGTGGCCTGTGCCATGGGCGCGGGCGCCTCGCTTTGCCTTTTGCTGTTGCTCACGCATCGGGAATTCAGCGGCCGCGCACCCCAGGGGGCGAGCGAACGGCTGCTGCTTGCAGGCGTGATGCTCGCAGCGCTTTGGGGCGCATTGATCGCGCTTGGATTGAGCCTCGTGCCAGGCGCGCGCCTGCAGCCCTTGATTTTCTGGCTGATGGGCGATCTTGGCGGTGCCTCGAACATCGGCGTGGCAGGCCTGATCCTGGTCGCGGTCCTGGCCCTTGCCTTGCGCGACGCGCGCGCCTTGAATCTGCTTGCACGCGGCGAAGAGCATGCGTTCGCGCTCGGCGTGTCAGTCGGGGCCCTAAAGCTGCGCGCCGTGATCTTCGCCGCGCTTGCCAGCGGCGCTGCGGTGTCGGTTGCCGGCACGGTCGGCTTCGTCGGACTCTTGGCACCCCACCTCGCGCGTTTGGCGTTGGGCAACGATCAGCGCGTGCTGCTTCCGGCCTCAGCGCTGTTTGGCGGCGCCTTTGTAGTGTTTTGCGACACGCTTGCACGAATTGTCATCGCGCCACAGCAATTGCCGGTGGGCGCGGTGACGGCCCTGCTCGGTGCGCCGCTTTTTCTCTTCCTCCTAAGACGGGTCGCGGGATGGTCCTCGAACTAGATCGGCTAAGCCTCATCGCGCGCGGCGCTACCCTTTTGAGCGACCTGTCAGCGTCGGTCAAAGCGGGTGAATTCTGGTGCATTCTGGGTCGCAACGGCGCGGGCAAGACCACCCTGATCAAGACGCTTGCGGGCTTGCGCGAAGCCGATCGCGGTGACATCCGCCTTGACGGCCGGCGCCTTGCAAAGTGGCCGCTGATCGCCCTGGCCAAGCGCCGCGCCTACCTTGCGCAGCAGGTGGTCGATCACTTTCCGGCGACGGTTCGGGATACGGTCATGACGGCACGCTATCCGTACCATATGCATCTTGCCTCCGGGTTCGGGCTTGAAAGCCAAACCGACCGGGACGCGGTTGAGCGGGCCCTCGGGCAGTTCGATCTTGGCCCCCTTGCCCAAAGGGATGTCCTGACCCTGTCCGGGGGCGAGCGGCGGCGCGTCTCGCTTGCAACCGTGTTTGCCCAGGATACGGCCCTTCTATTTCTCGACGAGCCCAGCGCCCACCTCGACCTTGATATCGAGCAGCGCGTGTTTGCCATGCTGGCGAGCGAAGTTCGGTCGGGAAAAACCGTGGTTGCAAGCGTGCACGACCCGAATCTCGCGCAACGATACGCAACTCACGCGATCTTGCTCGGCGCAAAAAACGTTCGCGCCGGCACGCTTGACGAGGTTTTATCAACGCGCAACCTGGCCGAACTGTTCAGCCACCCGGTGGAGGAACTGGTCCTAAACGGTCGCAGGTGGTTCGTGCCGGGACCGTCCGGTTGACAAGGCCCGAAAAACTAGGGCTTGAACTTGTGCGAAGTTTCACGTATAACGGCGAAGCAAGATTTTCAAGCAGAGAATTTGTTGGTCGTCGGTCCTCGGTTCAGCTGTCGGTACTTCGTTCGCCATCTTCCCTTGATCTTCCTGCAATTAGGGCATATTCGCTTGCCCACTTTTTAAATCTTTAAGGAAATCAGTATGGCAACCGGTACCGTCAAGTGGTTCAACGACGCAAAAGGCTTTGGCTTCATCTCTCCCGATGAAGGTGGAGACGACCTCTTCGCGCATTTTTCTGCGATTCAGGGCAACGGCTTCAAGTCGCTGCAGGAAAATCAAAAGGTTTCTTTCGACGTGACCAAGGGCCCCAAGGGTCTGCAAGCGTCGAACATCAAGCCGCTGTAAGCAACATCCCTTAGGCGCGGCTTGCCGCGCCAAGGTTGCATGGGCAATGGCCCGTGTTTAGTGCCCCTCGGGTTCGCTCGCGGGGCATTTTTGCTTGTTGGCGACCCATCGACATGCAGGTACCATTTGCCTATTACAAGACAAGGTGCCGCCAGCGGGCTCCGCGCGCGGTCAATACAGGGGAGCCTTGATGCCGGTGCTGCTCGTCGCAAACCCTAAGGGGGGCGTTGGCAAATCCACGATCGCCACCAATCTCGCCGGATATCTCGCGGCGCAGGGCTTTTCGGTGATGCTGGGTGACATCGATCGTCAACAGTCGTCAAAGCACTGGCTGGCCTTAAGGCCAGCCAGCCTGCCGCTCATCAGGAGCTGGGAAATCGGTGCCGAGGGTCTTGCCAAGACCCCTCGCGGCGTCAGCCATGTTGTGCTCGATACGCCTGCTGGCGTCACGGGCGAGCGCCTGAAGGAACTGGTGCGCATCGCCGACAAGGTCATCGTGCCGCTGCAACCGTCGATTTTCGACATTCTCGCGACGCGCGACTTTCTCGCAGAGTTGACCGGGCGCAAGGCGGTGCGCCAGGGTCATGCCCAGGTGGGCATCATCGGCATGCGTGTTGACGCGCGCACGCGCGCTGCCGACCAGCTGCAGCGCTTCGTCTCGACCCTTGACGTTCCGGTCCTGGGCTATCTGCGCGATACCCAGAATTACGTTCAGCTTGCAGCGCACGGCCTCACGCTTTGGGACGTCGCGCCGGCGCGCGTCGAGAAGGATCGGGAGCAATGGCAGCCGCTTGTCGAGTGGCTCTTCACCAAGGCGCCTGCACTTGCGGCGGCCGCCGCCGAGCACTAGTCTGCTCGTCTGGGATTAGTCGGTAGCGGGCGCCGACAGGCTTGACGCGCGAGCCGCGTCAAGGGCATTGCATAGCGCCTTCGCACCGTCCACGATGCGCGGCCCCGCACGCGTTAGAAGGTCTGGATCGATGCCAACGATGTGTGCGTGCCAGGCGGGATCGCCCTGGGCTCTTTGCTGCCAGAGTTTGGCGAGGTGGCTGACTTCGCCCGGGTCGGTGACGATGACATCGGGGTGGCGCGCGATCACGGCTTCGGCGCTCACGCTTGGCGCAAGCGCTGTCACTTCGGCGAAGATGTTCTTGCCGCCGCAGTGATTGATGAGGCTCGTCATCAGATGGGTGCCGCCAAGCGTGATCAGCGGCTCATCCCACACCTCGTAGAAAACGCTGACGGTGGGTTTTACGGCGAAAACGTCGGTTTGTGCGCGGTAAGCGGCCAAGAGCGACTGTGCTTTTTGGTCTGCTGCCGCCTCGTGGCCGGTGAGGCGACCCAGGCGCTGCATGGTTTGCGCGATGCCGGCAACGCTATTGGGGTCACTTTCGAACACGGGGATTCCGGCGTTCTCGATGAGGTTGAGCTCCTTGCGGCTATTGCCGCTCGTCCAGGCCACGACCAGATCGGGATGCAAGCTGATGATGCGTTCGAGATCGAGCCCGGCCAAGCCGCCGACCGAAGGCAGCCCGATTGCCGCGGCGGGATAGTCGCTCAGGTCGGTGACCGCGACGATATCGGCTCCGGCACCGATTGCGAAGAGCAACTCGGTGGTGTTTGGGGCAAGGCTGATGAGGCGCGTGGCCGGCTTGCCAAGCGTCAGCAGCCGGCCGCTGTCGTCCTTTGCCTTAATCGGCGCGCCGGCAGTGGCAGACAGCGGCACGGTTGCAAAAAGGGCCAGAACCAGGGCAAAAACCAGGGCCAACACCGGTCCCTCCACCTGCCTTGTGCTCAAGGGCGGGCGATGCCGAGAACGGCGCGCATGTCGAAAACGCCCGAACGTTCGCGATTTGCAAGGAGAAAGCGCGCGGCAACGAGACTGCCTTCGGCATAGGTTGCCCGACTCGAGGATCGGTGCGTGATCTCGAGGCGCTCGCCAGGACCTGCGAAGATGACGCTGTGATCGCCAATGACATCGCCGCCGCGCAGGCTTGCAATGCCAATCGAGCGGGGACTGCGCTTGCCAAGGCCATGGCGCGGCATTTCCGCGACGTCTTCGAGCCTTGCATTGCGCGCATGGGCGATGACTTCGCCCATCTGCAGCGCGCTACCGGAAGGAGCGTCGCGCTTGTCGCGATGATGCATCTCGACGATTTCTGCATCGTAGCTCTCGGGCAGGGAGCGCGCGGCGAGATCGATCAGGGCCAGGGCGACGTTGACGCCGATGCTCATGTTGGGCGCGAAGACGATCCCGATCGTGCGCCCGGCGGCATCGATTGCAGCCTTGCCGGCGGGGTCAAATCCGGTCGTGCCAATCACCATCGGGATTTTCTTCGCGACACAGAAGGCAAGATTTGCGAGCGTGGCCTCTGGCGTCGTGAAATCGATCAGAAGGTCGCTTGCCGCGAGCACATGGTCGCGATTGGCGCCAATTGCAACACCGCTGATTTGACCCAGTGGGGCGCCCGCGTCTTCGCCCAGGTGTTTGGAGCCGCTTTGCGCCAGCGCCCCGGAAAGTGTCATGTCGGACGCCGAGAGCAGCGCGGAAATCAGCATCCGGCCCATGCGGCCAGTCGCGCCCGCGACGGCGACGCGAGCCGGCATGTCAGCTGCCAGGACCTTGTGGCGAGGTCGGCGCCGTCGACTTCGAACTTGTATCAGGCGACGAATTGAACAGGTTGCGCAGGCGATCGATGATCGATGGCGAGGCAGGCTGCGACGGTTCGGCCGCGGTGCCTGGACCCGTGTCAGGCTCGCCTTTCGGCGGCAACGCTGCGGGTGACACACTCGCAGGCGAGCCGGTCGCATCCGAATTCGACGCCGGGCTTGCAGGCGCCGGTCCCGCATCGGGACCCGAGCCAGGCACGGCTGAAGTCGGCACTGCCGTTGGCGCCGCGGCAGGTTCCGGCGAGGATGGCGGCAATGCGGAAAGGCCCAGATCCTTCATCTGTTCGTAGTTAAAGCGCACCCGATCAGCGATGAACTCCTGCTCGGTTGGCAGCGGGTCGCCTTCGAAGCGGCTCATCTTGTCGGCATCGAAGAAAACCGTGAAGCGACGCTCGATCGGATCCGACCGGCCAGGCTGCATGCGATAGGTGTACTCCCAGCGGTTGGCGTGGAAGGGATCGATCAACGCGGGCGTGCCAAGAACAAAGCGCACCTGTTCACGGGTCATGCCCGCATGCAGCTGGGCTGCCATTTCCTGCGTGATGACCGTGCCTTGCTGGATGTCGACGCGATAGACGATGCGTTGCGTGAACGGGATCCACGAGCAGCCGGCAACAAGCAGCGGCAGCGCAAAGCACACCGGCTTTAAGGCCAACGCGGCGCGTCGGGCAAAATGGGGGAAGGGCGGGTTCATCTGAAAGCCGGTGGGCGAAAACGCTATATGATAGCTGTAACGTCGAACGGCTCAAAAGCGCACGCATGTCCGCTCCTAGCGATCTCAAGACCATCGGCCTTAAGGCGACCCTGCCGCGGCTCAAGATTCTGGAGATCTTCCAGAAGACCGAGACCCGGCACCTGAGCGCCGAGGACGTCTATCGGCTGCTTTTGACCGAGCACATGGACATCGGCCTTGCCACGGTCTACCGCGTGCTGACCCAGTTTGAACAGGCCGGGCTGCTTGCCAGGCGCCACTTCGACAACGGCAAGGCCGTATTCGAACTCAACGAAGGCACCCATCATGATCATCTGGTGTGCCTGATCTGTGGCCGGGTCGAGGAATTCTACGACCCGGAAATCGAAAAGCGCCAGCAAAGCATCGCCAAGGCGCGTGGCTTTAACCTGTCAGAACACGCCCTGAGCCTCTACGGTGTTTGCACCAAGCCCAACTGCGAGGGGCGGGTGCGCGCGGCAAGCGAGGCAGCCTCCGACAACCTGCGCAGCTAGCTGGCCGACAAGGCCAGGAGCTCGCGTGCGTGCTTGCGCGTCGTCGCCGTGATCTCGATGCCGCCGAGCATGCGCGCGACCTCTTCCACCCGCGCTCGCGCATCCAGAAGCGTCACCTGCGAGACGGTGCTTGCCCGACTGCTCGCCTTGCTGACCAGATAGTGCGTCTGCGCCTGCGCTGCAACCTGGGGCAGGTGCGTCACCGACAGGACCTGGCGCTTTTGGCCGAGTTCGCGCAAAAGGCGTCCTACCACTTCGGCAACCGAGCCGCCAATGCCCGCGTCGACCTCGTCGAAGATGAGCGTGGGCGTCGTGCCGGCACTGCTGGCGATAACGGAGATGGCAAGGCTGATGCGCGCCAATTCGCCGCCTGAGGCGATCTTGGCAAGCGCGCGAGGCTCGACGCCAGGATGGGCAGCGATCAGGAATTCGACCTGTTCGGTGCCCGCAGCGCTGGGCGCGATCGGCTCGATCGTGGCGATGAAGCGGCCGCCTTCCATGCTTAGGCCCTGCAGCGCCTTGGTCACTGCCGCAGAAAGGCGCGCCGCCGCCTTTTCGCGGGCGCTGCGCACTTGGCTTGCCAGCTGGCGATATCGGCTTTCAGCGGCCTGCTCGCTCTCAAGCAGGAGGTCGGCATCGGCTTGGCTCGACAGCGTTGCCATTTGTGCGACAAGGCGCGCCCGCTCCTCGGGCAGGGCGTCGGGCAGGAAACGCAGTTTGCGTGCAGTCGCATGCAATGCCTCAAGGCGCGCCTCGACTTCCGCGAGCCGCGCAGGATCAAGTTCGAGGTGATCGAGGTAATGCTGCAGGGCATACACCGCTTCTTGCAGCTGGATGCGCGCAGGCTCGAGCACGTCAAGCACAGGCTGCAGCCTGGCATCGTGCGAGCGCAGTTGTTCAAGCCGCTGCACGATCGGCGCCAGGCGTGACAAGAGCGCGTCATCGGCCTCGGAAAGACCGGCAATGGCAGTGCCTGCAGCCTCAATTAACGCTTGCGCGTGCGCCAGGCGCTGGTGCTCGGCCTGGATCTCCTGCCATTCGCCTGGCCTCGGATCGAGCTTGTCGAGCTCATCGAGCTGCCATGCGAGCCTCTCGCGCTCGAGTCTGAGCGTCGTTTCGTCCTCGCTCGCGCGCAGGCGTCTGTCGCTCGCCTGGCGCCACAGTTGCAGGCGCTGTGACAGTTCGCGCACCTCAGCGGTGATGCCGGCGAAGTCATCGACAAGGGCCCGTTGCGCGCCGCCTTTGAGCAGCGCCTGATGCGCATGCTGGCCATGAATGTCAACGAGGGTTTCGGCCAGTTCGCGCAGTTGCGCAAGTGTTACGGCCGAGCCATTGATCCAGGCCTTCGAGCGACCCGAGGCGTCGACGATGCGTCGCAAAAGGAGCGTCTCGGCGGCATCGATCGACTGCTCCGAAAGCCAGGCGCTGCTGGCTGCAGTCGGGTCGAATTCGGCGGCAATTTCTGCGCGCATGGCGCCTGAACGCACGACGATACTGTCGGCACGCTCGCCAAGGACCATGGTCAGGGCATCGACCAGAATCGATTTGCCTGCTCCCGTTTCACCCGACAGCACGGTGAAGCCGGCGTGAAATTCCAGCTCGAGCGCATCGACGATGACGAAATCCTTGATGGACAAAGCGCGCAGCATCTCAGGCTTGCAAATGGCCGCTGTCAATGCCGGTGGGCTGTTCGTTCCAGTGCAGCTTTTGCCTGAGTGTTGCGAAGTAGCTATAGCCAACCGGATGAAAAAACCGGATTGGACGCGGCGCGCGCTTCACCTTGACGCGGTCGCCGTGCTGTAGCGCGGTGTAGGCCTGCATGTCGAAATTGGCGCTGACTTCGCGCCCGCCCGTGATGGTGATCTCGATGTCGACGTCGTCGGGCAGTGCAATGGGCCGGTTCGACAGCGAGTGCGGCGCGATCGGCACGAGAATCACGCCGGCAAGGCGCGGATGCAGGATCGGCCCGTTGGCCGACATGGCGTAGGCGGTCGAGCCGGTCGGGGTTGAAACGATCAGGCCATCGGAGCGCTGGTTGTACATGAAGCGGCCGTCGACCTTGACGCTTAATTCGACCATGCCGGAGACGGCACCGCGCGCGACCACCACGTCGTTGAGCGCCAGGGCCTCGAGCATGATGGCCTCGTCGCGCACGATCGAGGCGCAAAGGAGCGTGCGCTCCTCGATTTCGTACTCGCCGGCAAGAATTTTGGTGATGACGCTGGCGGCGTCGTCAAAGGCGACGTCGGTCATGAAACCGAGCCGGCCGAGGTTGATGCCCACCAGGGGAACGTCGTAGGGAGCCAGCTGGCGCGCAATGCCAAGCATGGTGCCATCGCCACCCAGGACCAGGGCAAGATCGGCGCGCTCGCCGATCTCGGCGATGCTCAACGCGTCGCTCAGACGCTCGCCAAGCTCAAAGGCGGTGTCGCGCTCGATCAGTACGCTGTGGCCGGCACGCTCGACCAGAGCGGCGATTTTGAGCAAGGGTGCGGCAATGCCCTCTGCCATGTACTTGCCGATCAGCGCGACGCTCAGCTTTTGCATGGCCGGAATTATGCCGGAGATACCTTCCTGCGATGAGGCAATCTACGCAGCCGAACGCCTCTTGCGCCGCGGTTGCCTTAGAATAAGCTCATGTTGGACCAACGCGCCCAGACCCTCCTTAAGACCCTCATCGAGCGCTACATCGCCGAAGGCCAGCCGGTCGGCTCACGGTCGTTGTCACGCCAGCCGGGGCTCGAACTCAGCCCCGCCACGATCCGCAATGTCATGTCGGATCTGGAACAGGCCGGTTTCATCTCGAGCCCGCATACCTCTGCCGGGCGGGTACCCACGCCGCGCGGCTATCGCTTTTTTGTCGACACGCTGTTGACGGTTCGTCCCCTTGAGGGCAGCGATACCGAGGATATTGCCCACCGCATCCGGCCAGACCAGCCGCAGCGCGTGATTTCGATGGCAGCGCAGGTGCTCTCGAGCCTGTCGCAGTTTGCTGGCGTGGTCATGACGCCAAGGCGGGCGTCGGTGTTTCGCCACCTGGAATTCGTGCGCCTGTCCGAATCCCGGATTCTTCTCATCATTGTTGCGCCTGATGGCGACGTGCAGAATCGCGTGCTCTTTTCCGATCAGCCCTACACGCAAACGCAACTGGTCGAGGCTGCGAACTTTCTCAACCAGAATTACGCCGGCTTGTCGTTCGAGGCGATCCAGGCACGCGTGCACGCCGAACTGGAAGCGCTGCAGTCCGACATCACGCGCCTGATGCAACAGGCGGTCGAAGCCAGCTCGGATGCGCTGGTACAGCACGGCGACGATGTCGTGATCTCAGGCGAGCGCAACCTCCTTGACAACGCCGACCTGTCGTCAAATCTCGGCAATTTGCGCGCGCTTTTTGCGATGTTCGAGCAAAAGACCAGCCTCGTGAAGTTGCTTGACGCCTCGTGCCGGGCCGATGGCGTGCAGATCTACATCGGCGGCGAGTCGCAACTGGTACCGATGGACGACATGACCGTGATCACCTCGCCCTACAGTGTCGATGGCCAGATCGTAGGCACGCTTGGGGTCATTGGCCCGACGCGGATGGCCTACGAACGCGTCATTCCGCTTGTCGACATCACGGCGAGGCTGCTCTCAAGCGCTTTGTCGCAGCACTGATTCGGGCCGCCATCGCGCTGATGCGGCACAATGCTGCTGATGCCCTTACTTACCGAGCCACCCTATCAGCATGGAAGCGCGCCTCGCGCGGGCGTTCTGCTTGTCAATCTGGGCACGCCCATGGCGCCGGAAAGTGCGGCAGTCAAGCGCTATCTTCGCCAGTTCCTGACCGACCCACGCGTCATCGAAATTCCGAGCCTGCCCTGGCGCATCCTTCTTGAAACAGTGATTTTGCCCCGGCGCGCGACAAAATCCGCGGCCAAGTATCGCAAGGTCTGGATGAAGGAGGGCTCACCGCTTTCGGTCTATTCGGCACGTCAGGCCAAGCTTTTGCGCGGTCGCTTGGGGGAGCGTTTTCCGGACATCGTCGTCGAAGTTGGCATGCGCTACGGTGAGCCGTCGATCGCCTCGGCACTGGAGGCCCTCGTTAACGCCGGCGTCACCCATGTCGTCGTCTTGCCGCTTTACCCGCAGTACTCCTCATCGACCACGGCAAGCAGTTTTGATGCGATCGCCCAATGGTTAAGCCAAAGGCGCAATCTGCCGGAAATGCGCTTCATCAAGCACTACCACGACCACACCGCCTACGTTTTTGCGCTTGCGGCGCGGTTTCGGGAATTCATCGGGGCACAGCGGCGCAATGACCCGGCGCAGGCGTTCGAGAAGCGCAAGGCGGTCTTCAGTTTCCATGGCCTGCCGAGGCGCTCCCTGACGCTTGGCGATCCCTACCATTGCGAATGCCTGAAAACCGGCCGCCTGCTGGCGCAGGCCCTCGGGCTTGCGGAGGAGGACTATCGCATCACCTTTCAGTCACGCTTTGGCGCCCAGGAATGGCTCAAGCCGTACACCGAGGCGACGTTAATCGAGATGGCCCAAAGTGGTGTCAAGGCGGTCGATGTGTTTTGCCCGGGATTTCCGGCCGATTGTCTTGAGACACTCGAGGAAATCGCGATCGAGGGCAAGGCCCAGTTCCTAAGGGCGGGGGGCGAGGATTTTCACTACGTGCCGGCGCTTAACGACGATCCAGTCTGGATTGCCGGGCTTGCGCAGATCGTTCTTGAACAACTTGATGGCTGGCTGCCCAAAGCGTCGCCCGAGCATTTGGCGCAATCGCGGGAACGTGCGCTTGCGCACGGGGCGACCAATTAGGTTACGACGAGAGCACTACGAGAGGTGTGGCGCTAGGGCGCCAATCAAGGCGGCAACGCGTCGGGCCTGGCCTTGCGGGTTTTGATCGGGTGCACGCCGTGCTGCATAATCCGGCGGCGAAAAGCACAGGATCACCATGCACAGCACGACATACACAACGACAGCGATCGCAGTTTTCCAGGGGTTGAAGTGGCTGTGCATGGCGATCGGGATCAGCGTGCTTGTCGGGATACTCAAAAGATAGTCGAGCCGCGTCGCAATCCAATTTCAATTCGCGTAAGAGGTGTAACCAATTCACGCGTGTTCCTGCCGATTGTGCGAGCAGCTTCCATTCCCGCCAATGACTTATTACCGAATTGTTGGTTTTTCCCGCTTGAAAATTCACGCTTTTGCCCGCACCTGAACAAGAGTGCAAGCAAGGCCCCCTGAATTGTTCCGGAGTTCTTATGTCATCGACAGATCTGCCCCCTACCTACGAGAGCGAGTCACAGCAAGGCACAGCCGACGGCGCGAACGCACATGCGCAAGGTGCCGCTGCTGACGACGCGGCGACCAGCCAGGCCGCCGGTGCGCCCGATCTTCAAGCCGAGCTCGAGCGCGTGCGCGCGGAAGGCAACGCCCACTACGAGTCGTTCCTTAGAGCCAAGGCCGAAACAGAAAATGCCCGCCGTCGCGCCCAGGAGGAAGTTGCCAAGGCACGCAAGTTCGGCACCGAAAGTTTTGCTGAAAGCCTCGTGCCGGTGATGGACAGTCTCGAGGCTGCCTTGAACACCCCCGAAGGCGATGTCGCCAAGCTGCGCGAAGGCGTCGAGCTGACCTTAAGGCAGTTGCAAAGCGCCTTCGAGCGCAACCAGATGATCGCGATTGATCCGCTCGGGCAGCGCTTTGATCCGCACCGTCACCAGGCCATCTCGACCCAGCCGGTGACAGGCGTTGAAGCCAATCATGTGGCGGCAGTGCTGCAAAAGGGCTGGATGATCGCCGACCGGGTCTTGCGGCCGGCACTGGTCACGGTTGCCCAATAGGCCGGGAGATTTCCGCCTGATGCGGCAAAACGCTCAAGAACTGAAAAAAAACCCGCAATAACCCTTGAAATCGCAGGGGAATCCTCCAAGTTCATCGGTAACTGCATAAAACCAAGCCTGGCCCAGGTGGCCCGGCGACTGAAGGAGAAGAAAAGTGGCAAAAATCATCGGAATCGACCTTGGCACGACCAACTCGTGCGTCGCCATCATGGAGGGTGGCCAGCCCAAGGTGATCGAAAACAGCGAAGGCACGCGCACCACGCCTTCGATCGTTGCCTACCTCGAAGACGGCGAGGTCCTGGTTGGCGCATCGTCAAAGCGCCAGGCCGTGACCAATCCGCAGAACACGCTGTACGCGGTGAAGCGGCTGATCGGGCGCAAATTTACCGAGAAGGAAGTGCAAAAGGACATCGAGCTGATGCCCTACAAGATCATCAAGGCGGACAATGGCGATGCTTGGGTCCAGGTTCGCGACAAGAAGCTCGCGCCTCCGCAGGTGTCAGCAGAAGTCTTGCGCAAGATGAAAAAGACCGCCGAGGACTACCTTGGCGAAGAGGTCACGGAAGCCGTGATCACGGTGCCGGCCTATTTCAACGACAGCCAGCGCCAGGCCACCAAGGACGCCGGCCGCATTGCCGGACTCGATGTCAAGCGCATCATCAACGAGCCAACCGCCGCTGCGCTCGCCTTCGGCTTGGACAAGCAAGGCAAGGGCGACCACAAGATCGCCGTCTACGACCTGGGCGGCGGCACCTTCGATATTTCGATCATCGAGATCGCCGATGTCGATGGCGAGAAGCAATTCGAAGTGCTTTCCACCAATGGCGATACCTTCCTTGGCGGCGAAGACTTCGACCAGCGCTTGATCGAGTACATCATTGCCGAATTCAAGAAGGATCAGGGCGTCGATTTGTCCAAGGACGTGTTGCCGCTGCAGCGCCTGAAGGAAGCCGCCGAAAAAGCCAAGATCGAGTTGTCGTCGGCGACGCAAACCGAGATCAATCTGCCCTTCATTACGGCAGACCAGACCGGTCCGAAGCACTTGAACCTGAAACTTACGCGTGCCAAGCTCGAGGCCCTCGTTGAGGACCTGATCGAGCGCACCATCGAGCCTTGCCGCATTGCCGTGAAGGATGCGGGCGTGAGCATGAGTGACATCCACGACGTGATCCTCGTCGGGGGCATGACGCGCATGCCCAAGGTGCAGGAGAAGGTGAAGGAATTCTTCGGTCGCGATCCGCGCAAGGACGTCAACCCCGACGAGGCCGTAGCGGTTGGCGCGGCGATCCAGGGTGGCGTGCTCAAGGGCGATGTCAAGGATGTGCTGTTGCTTGACGTGACGCCGCTGTCGCTGGGCATCGAGACGCTGGGCGGCGTGATGACCAAGATGATCAAGAAGAACACCACCATCCCGACCAAGTTCAGCCAGACCTTCTCGACGGCAGACGACAATCAGTCGGCTGTCACCATCAAGGTCTTTCAGGGCGAGCGCGAAGTCGCAGCCGGAAACAAGGCGCTTGGCGAATTCAATCTTGAGGGCATTCCGGCCAAGCCGCGCGGCGTGCCGCAAATCGAGGTCAGTTTTGACATCGACGCCAATGGCATCTTGCATGTCGCTGCCAAGGACAAGGAAACCGGCAAGGAAAACAAGATCACCATCAAGGCCAACTCGGGATTGTCCGAAGCCGAGATCGAAAAGATGGTGAAAGACGCCGAGATCAATGCCGAAGAGGACAAGAAACAGCTTGAACTCGTCAGTGCCCGCAACCAGGCCGATGCCATGGTGCACACCGTGAAGAAGTCGCTCGCCGAGCATGGTGCCGCGCTTGATGCTGACGAGAAGGCCAAGATCGAAGCGGCACTGAAGGAAGCCGAGGAGGCGCTCAAGTCCTCGACTGACAAGGCCGAGATCGAAGCCAAGACGGAAGCACTGATGGGCGTTTCGCAAAAGCTGTCAGAGAAGATGGCTCAAGATGCGCAGGCGCAACAAGCCGCACAAGGTGCGCCCGGTGCCGCGCATGCGCAAAGCGCCTCGCATGACGATGAAAATGTGGTTGATGCCGAGTTCAAGGAAGTCAAGCGCGGGTAATATAGACCGCAAGTGCAAGCTATCGCCGGACGGGGGGTGCCTCCGGTCCGGCGTTTTATTGATGGTCACGGACAGGTCGCATGGCTAAGAGGGATTTTTACGAGATACTCGGCGTTGCGAAAAACGCTTCTGATGAAGAAATCAAGAAGGCGTATCGCAAGCTTGCGATGAAGTACCACCCTGATCGCAACCCGGGCGACAAGAAGGCCGAGGACAGTTTCAAGGAGGCCAAGGAAGCCTACGAGATGCTCTCTGACGGCGAGAAGCGTGCCGCCTACGATCGCTACGGCCATGCCGGCGTCGACCCGAACATGGCGAGCGCAGGGTTTGGCGCTGCGAACATGGGCGGCTTTGCCGACGCCTTTGGCGACATCTTTGGCGACATCTTCGGCGGCGGCCGCCAAAGGGGCGGCGGCGCGCAGGTCTATCGCGGTGCCGATTTGCGCTATGCCATGGAAATCACGCTCGAGCAGGCAGCAGCAGGCTACGAGACACAGATCCGCATTCCGGGCTACGACGAATGCGAAACCTGTCACGGCAGTGGCGCAAAGCCTGGCACCAAGCCGCAGACCTGCCCGACCTGCGCAGGGGCAGGCGCGGTGCGCATGGCGCAGGGCTTTTTTTCGATCCAGCAGACCTGTCCCAAGTGCCATGGCAGCGGCAAGATCATTCCCGAGCCGTGTGCAACGTGCGATGGCCTTGGCAAGATCAAGCGCAGCAAGACGCTCGAAGTGAAGATCCCGGCGGGCATCGACGAAGGCATGCGCATTCGCTCGTCTGGCAACGGCGAGCCCGGCGTCAATGGCGGGCCGCCTGGCGATCTGTATGTCGAGATCCACATCAAGCCCCATCCGGTTTTCCAGCGCGAGGGTGACGACCTGCATTGCGAAATGCCGGTCTCGTTTGGCACGGCTGCGCTAGGCGGCGAGCTCGACCTTCCGACCCTGTCTGGCAAGGCCACGATTACCGTGCCCGAAGGCACGCAAAGCGGCAAGACGTTCCGGCTGCGCGGCAAGGGCATCAAGGGCGTGCGCTCGGGCTATCCGGGCGATCTCTACTGCCATATCGTGGTCGAAACGCCGGTGCGCCTGACCGAGCATCAGAAAAAACTGTTGAAGGAATTCGAGAAGTCGACGCACGAGGGCGGCGCCAGGCACAGTCCCCAGGGCAAGGGCTGGTTCGACAAGGTCAAGGAATATTTCGCCGAGTGACGACGTCTCGCTCAGTTGACGCTAAGCGTTAGGCGCAGGTAGATCGGCGCGTAGGCCTCGGCTTGCGTGATCTCGATCATCGACTCGCGTGCGAGTTCGAGCAGCGCGAGAAAATGGACGATGGCGACCTCGATGCCGCGTGCCGGATCGAACAGCTCGGCGAATTCGATGAAGCGTCGCTCGCGCAGCTTGCGAATGATCTGCGTCATGTGATCGCGCACCGACAGCTGCTCGCGCGAAATCTTGTGGCTTGCACCCAGGCGCGCGCGCTTTAGGACGTCGCGCCACGCGGCCTTCAGATCCATGACATCGACGTTGGGCAGGCGCGCTTCGAGCGTATCGTTTTGCGCGACCTGCGCGCGCAGGAAATCGCGGCCGATGACCGGCAGCGCATCGAGCCGCTGCGCCGCAAGCTTCATCTGTTCGTATTCAAGGAGGCGGCGCACGAGTTCGGCGCGGGGATCTTCGGCTTCTTCGCCGGTATCCGATTTGCGCACCGGCAGCAGCATGCGTGACTTGATCTCGATCAGAAGTGCCGCCATGAGCAGATATTCCGCTGCCAGTTCGAGATTGTTGCGGCGGATCTGCTCGATATAGCTCAAGTACTGGCGCGTCACCTCGGCCATGGGAATGTCAAGGACGTTGAAGTTCTGCTTGCGGATCAGGTAGAGCAGGAGGTCAAGCGGGCCCTCGAAGGTCTCGAGAAACACCTCGAGCGCATCGGGTGGGATGTACAGGTCGTGGGGCAGGGCGAACAAAGGCTCGCCATAAAGGCGTGCGAATGCCATGCCATCGACCACGTCAGGCGTCGAATCACCAGCGACCGGCGCTAAGCTTAGCGCCTCATCATTCACCACTAGCCCTTGATCTGGTAGACGTAGGCAGGCTGCACCAGGGTCGCGTCATGCAGTTTCTGGCGCACATCGGGCGTCACCACCGGCTGATCCCACCAGATCGCACGGCCCTTTTGCTGCTCGGCATCAAGGTCTGGCCGATCCTTGTGCAGCTGATTGATGAATTGCGTGAATTCGGATACGTACATGGCGGCCTTCTCTTTGCAAGACGCAAGTTTATCTGAATGGCGGACCATTCTTCAACGATCCTCGATTTGTCTCAAGGAGTGCCGATGACGTGCGAGCCGTCTTGTCAGACCCAGGCTTTTGCAAGGGGCTAATTGGCGGGTCACTGGGCGTTCTTCAGGTTCTTGTCGAGAAACTTCTCGACGTGTCGCCAGAAGTCCAGATTGTCGCCTTCGTGCCGCCATCCGTGGCCTTCTTCCTTGTAGACGATCCATTCCACGTTGTTGTTGTGACTGCGCACCGCGTCGTAGAAGGCGCTGCCCTGGACAATCGGCACGCGCCGATCGTCTGCGCCGTACGCCATCAACAGCGGCTGGTTCAGTTTGGCGGCGTTTGCCAAAGGCGAAGTTGCCTTGAACTGTGCCGCATCCTTTTCCGGATCGCCAATCAGGACCGGCATGCCGTACTTGGCGTATTCGATCGAGGTGTCGTTCCACTCGACCGAAAACATCATGTCGATATCGGTTACGCCGACCCATTCAAAACCGCACCGAAATAGATCCGGATCCTTGATGAGGCCCATCAGCGTGGCATAACCCCCGTAACTGGCGCCTGCAAGCGCCACGCGTTTCGGATCCGCGTAGCCCTTTTCGATCGCCCACTTGGCCGCGTCGGCGATGTCGTCCTGCATGGTCAAACCCCACTGCTTGAAGCTTGCACGAAACAGATGATCGCCAAATCCTACGCTGCCCCGAAATTGCGGCTCGATGACGACATACCCGCGCGAGGCCAGAAACTGCGCCTGGTCCTCCCATTCCCAATATGCGCCGCGGATCCACGGTCCGCCGTGCACCAAGACCACGGTGGGCAACCTGCCCGATTTGTAGCCTGGGGGCAGCGTGACGTAGACGGGCAGCTCGAGACCGTCGCGTGACTTGTAGTGAAAGAAATCGCGTGTGCCCATCTGTGCTGCGTGAATGGCGTTGTGGCTTGATCCGAGCTTGACCAGCTGATCGCTCGTCGGGTCATAGACGAGAAATGCAACCGGCTGACGATCCGAATAGGCCATGACGAGGTAGTGCGATGACGACAGGCAGTTGCCGCACGTGATCCTGTTGATTGTATTGGGCAGAAGGTGATCGAGCCTGCTCTGGATTTCCTTCATGTGGGGGCTGAACCAGGCGCTGCCCAGCGCATCGGTCTCGAAATGCGCGCCAACCAATTTCTTGGCTTGCGGATCAAACTCGAGCACGCCGTTATAGTCATAGCCGGCGAGGGTAATCAGCGGCTTGGCATCGAGCGTGCGCGTCTTGACGTCGTAGCGATAAAGCGACGAGGTGTCGACCCCGTGGCGGGTATTGACGAGCAGGGTTCCGTCGGAATCGAATGCCACCGGAAACAGGGCATCCTGGTCGAAATCGTCAAAGTTCTCAAGCAGGGTCCACTCAGGTGCGCTTGAGGCCCGGTAATAGAGGCTGCGGCGGCCGTTGGCCATGGCGATGAGAAGCCGGGGCGTTCCGTCCAGATCAAAAAGCCAGCCCCTTGCCTGGGCAGGCTTGTTGCCTGTGTCAATGGCAGACAGCTGCCCGGTCTTGGTGTTGAGCCGGTAGGGTTGAATGCCCACCATTGAATTGTCGACGTGATCGAAAGTTCGCAGCCCCACGATAATGTCGTCAGAACCATCTGACAGTGTGTGCATGGGGACATACTCGCCGCCAAGTTCGTGTCGCTGGATGCTCGAGCCCGTGATCCGCCTTGCAAGTCCACCGTGCAACTCGTCGATCAGGGGAACGACCTCCGAGCCATCGGCGTTTGCGGCGTAAACATCGCCATCGGCGCGGATGTTGTCTTGCTGGAGATCTCCGGTCTGGATCAGTAGCCGCTTGTCGTTTATCCACCTCAGATTGACGATGTCGGCATCTTCGGCCTTGAGAATGAACGAGCAGCTCTTGAGATTGTCGGTGGCACAGGACACGAGCGACAGTCTGCCGTCATTGCCCCGAATGGTCATGGCGAGCCGGTCCCCGCTGGGCGAGATTGCTGCGACGCCAATGTCCGGGTTACCAAAGAAAGCCTCCACGGGCGGCAAGGGATCATCTGCCGCAGCCAGAGCGGGTAGGCTCGCCAGGAATGAAAACGCACAGAGGGTGCGAAGGGTTCGTTGCTTCAAGCGCGGGAAAGTGATGGGCATGGAATCTGGGTCGTTTGAGTTTTGCCTCGCATCTGGGGCACTGGCGGCTGCCATCCCCCCTTTTATGACACACCAACTGGCTGCGAAACTCAACGGACATATTCACGTAGCCGCCGCAACGGTGGATGTGGCGACCTCGCGGATGCCTGCTGGCGGCGTGATTTTGCCGCCTTGGTCAGCTTTCGCTCTTTCCAAAGGCCTTGTTGTTTCTGCGTCTTGCCAGGGCCTCGCGCAGCAGGTATTCAACCTGGGCATTGACGCTTCTGAGCTCGGCGGCGGCGAGGCGTTCGATCTCCGCCCAGAGCACCGGATCGATGCGCAGGGGGTAGGACTTCTTTGACGGGCTCGCCACCTAGCGCCTGGCGCATGCGCCTTCAATGACATGCTTAAGACGGCTCGCGTCGTCGCTGCCGATGATGATCGAGCGGCGCGCCTTGAAGGTCACCAGCACGGCATCGAAGCCCGAGACGTTGTAGACCGTCGCATCGCGGCGCATGCGAATGCCCCACCCGGTTGCAACATTCGTGCGCGTGACCTCCGCTTTCTCGATGTCGGCAATCAGGAAGCGCTTTCTAACGAGTCCCGGCCCGAAGCTGACTTCGAGGGTTTCCGTGGTGACGGTTACGCGCAGTGACGAAAACAGCAACGCCACGAGGCCAACGACGATCGCGGGAACCACCCATACGTGCTGGATCAAGGCCGTCGCCGAACCGACCGCCTTCGGGTTTGCGTGCGGCAACAAGAAGGCCAGCACCAGGACCGGCACGGCGGCCGAGAGGATCATGGTCCAGCCCACTTGCCGGTGCCGGTACAATTCGCGTGCAGACATCGCCTGCCCCTCCTAGTTATAAAGGGTGCCGGCGTTGACCACCGGCTGCACGTCGGTCTCGGCGCAAAGCACCACGAGCAGATTGCTGACCATCGCCGCCTTGCGCTCATCGTCAAGTTCGATGATCTGCCGCTCCGAGAGGGCTTTGAGCGCCATTTCCACCATGCTCACGGCGCCCGTGACGATCTTGGTGCGGGCGGCGATGATCGCCTCGGCCTGTTGCCGCCTGAGCATCACGCCGGCAATTTCCGAGGCGTAGGCAAGGTGCGTGAGCTTTGCATCCTCAATGTGAATGCCGGCGATGTCGAGCCTGTCGGTGAGTTCGGTCATGAGACTTTGCGTCACCTGATCGGCACCTGCGCGCAAGGTCACGGCCGCAGGCGTGGTCTGGTCATCCGTTCCTTCGTCGTAGGGAAAGCGCGAAGCGAGGTGGCGAATCGCAGCCTCAGCCTGGACGTGCACGTAATTCTCGTAGTCGTCGATATCGAAGATGGCCTGGGCGGTATCGCGCACGCGCCAGACGATGGCTGCGGCAATTTCAATCGGATTGCCGCGCTGATCGTTGACCTTGATCTTCTCGCTTGCGAAGTTGTAGGCGCGAAGACTGATGCGCACGCGCCGGTTCAGCGGATTGGTCCAGCGCAGCCCGGTTGCGCGGTCAGTGCCGCGATAGCTGCCAAAGAGCATCAGGATCGCGGCCTCGTTGGGCTGCAGCACGTAAAGCCCGGAAAGCAGGAAGACGCCTGCGACGATGAGGCCCGGGCCGGCCACAAGGCCCGTCACGCTGGCAGGCGCCTTTAGCGATGCCGACATGATCCAAAGCCCCAGGGCGATTGCCAAAAGACCGACGGCGAGCATGAAATAGCCGCTTGCCGTGTGAACTTCACGTTCCTGTGAACGCGACTTTGCCATGATGTCCTCCCACCGATGAGCGCTCGCGGGGCGGAGTGCACCGTGATCTCAAAGTGATATCACTTTAGACGCATTGCAGCGCATGTCAAGGCCGCTTGCAGCCTTTGCTTTCGGACGGCTTTGGGTTCAGCTGCGCGTGATCGGCGTTTCGACTTTTTCGGCGGCGCCCGGAATCGACATGTGCTTGGCCAGTTCAAGCCTCGCAATGGCCACGCGGTGAACTTCGTCTGGCCCGTCGGCTAACCTCAAGGTGCGCGCATGGGCGTACATGTAGGCGAGCGGAAAATCGTTTGAGACCCCGCCGCCGCCATGCACCTGCATGGCCCAGTCGATGATCTGGCAGGCCATGTTGGGCGCAATCACCTTGATCATGGCGATTTCGGCGCGCGCCACCTTGTTACCCACCGTATCCATCATGTGCGCGGCCTTGAGCGTTAGCAGCCGCGCCTGATCGATCATGCAGCGCGCTTCGGCAATGCGCTCCTGTGTTACGCCCTGCTCGCTGATGCGCTTGCCAAAGGCCACGCGCTCGAGCGAGCGCTTGCACATCAGCTCGAGCGCCCGCTCGGCAACGCCGATCAGTCGCATGCAGTGGTGGATGCGGCCCGGACCGAGCCGGCCCTGGGCGATTTCGAAGCCGCGACCTTCGCCGAGCAGGATATTGGCGACCGGCACGCGCACGTCGTGCAGGTCGACCTCCATGTGGCCATGCGGTGCATCGTCGTAGCCGAACACCGTCAGCGGCCGGTTGACCTGGATGCCCTTGGCATTGGCCGGCACGACAATCATCGACTGCTGCTCATGGCGTCCGGCATCGGGGTTGGTCTTGCCCATGACGATGTACACGGCGCAGCGCGGATCGCCCGCGCCTGATGACCACCACTTGCGCCCGTTGATGACGTACTCGTCGCCCTCGCGGCGGATACTGCACTGGATGTTGGTGGCATCAGACGATGCCACGGCGGGCTCGGTCATGAGAAAGGCCGAGCGGATTTCGCCCTTGAGCAGGGGATCGAGCCATTGCCGCTTGATGTCTTCGCTCGCGTAGCGCTCGAGTGTTTCCATGTTGCCGGTATCGGGCGCTGCGCAATTGAAGACTTCCGGTGCCCAGAAGACGCGGCCCATGATCTCGCAAAGCGGTGCGTATTCGAGGTTGGTGAGGCCTTCTGGCACGCGCTTGGAAAAAGGCAGGAACAGATTCCAAAGGCCGGCTTCGCGTGCGAGCGGCTTGAGCTCCTCGACAATGCGCGTGGGTACCCAGGCGTCGCCTTTGGCACGGTTGGCTGCGACCTCTTTCAGAAACGTCGCTTCATTGGGATAGACGTGCTGGTCCATGAAGCTGGTGAGCCGCCCACGCAGGGTGTTTACTTTTTCGGTGTAGTCGAAATTCAATCTTGTTCTCCGTTAAGGGACGAGCACAATTTTTCCGGTGACGCGGCGTTGCATCACCGCGTTCAAGGCGTCTGCAACCTTGTCCAGGGGATATGTCTCCGACACGAGGGGTTTCAGTTTTGCCGCGGCAAGCAGGCGCATCAACTCGGTGAGATCCTGCGCGCTTGCGCCCGGTTCGCGCCGCGTGAAATCACCCCAGAAGACGCCAACGATCGAGCAGCCCTTAAGCAGCGTCAGGTTCAATGCGATGCTCGGGATTTCGCCATTGGCAAAGCCCACGACAAGAAAGCGCCCGCGCCATGCCATGCTGCGCAGCGCAGGCTCCGAGAACTTGCCGCCGACCGGGTCGTAGACGACATCGACGCCCTGGCCGGCGGTGATCGCCTTGATGCGTTCGCGCAAATCCTCCTTGCTGTAGTCGATCAGGTCATCGGCGCCGTGCGCCTTGCATACCGCGAGCTTGTCTGCGTTCGAGGCCGCGGCGATCACGCGAGCGCCAAGGGCCTTGGCGATTTCCACCGCGGCAAGCCCGACCCCGCCTGCAGCGCCAAGCACAAGGACGGTCTCGCCGGCTTTTAACGCGGCGCGATCCTTGAGCGCGTGATAGGAGGTTCCGTAGGTCATGACAAACGATGCGGCGATCTCAAATGACATGCCTTCGGGCATCGGCAGCACGCGCTTGGCATCGGCTGCGATTTTCTCGGCGAACGCACCCCAGCCGGTAAAGGCGATGACGTGCTGGCCAAGCGACAAGCCAGTCACGCCTTCGCCCAACGCTTCGATCACGCCAGCAAGTTCACCCCCGGGTGTGAAGGGCAGGGGAGGCTTGAACTGGTACTTGTTCTGGATGATGAGCGTGTCAGGAAAATTGACACCTGCCGCCTTGACGGCGATCAGGACTTCCCCCTTTGCCGGTATCGGGTCGGCGATGTCCTCGACCCCAAGCGAATCGGGCAACCCGTGTTGCCTGCAAAGCACTGCCCTCATTGCCGTCTCCTCGTCATATTCTTGGTCGCACCAGACGACGCTGTTATGTGTTGGCCAGAGGTTATCACCCGCAAGACGTCGCGCTTTCTAGCTCACGCGCATGCCGGGCTTCGCCTCGCTGTTTGCCTCTAGCAGAAAGAGCGCCTCGCCGTCCTCGGCGATCTTGCCGCTGGCCGCGAGAACCATGCCCTCGGAGATGCCGAACTTCATTTTTCGCGGCGCGAGATTGGCCACGAGAATCGCGAGGCGCCCAACCAGCTCATCCGCCCGGTAGGCCGACTTGATCCCCGAGAACACTTGCCTTAGCCGTCCTTCACCGGCATCGAGGGTGAGATGCAAAAGCTTGTCAGACCCATCCACCTCTTTGGCCTTGACGATGCGCGCGACGCGCAGGTCGATCTTGGCAAAGTCGTCGATGGTAACGGTGGCGGCAAGCTCGATCACGGGCTTTTCGGCCTTCTTCACGATCTTTTGCGACTCCTCGATCGGCGCGAAAAGCCGGTCGAACGCCGAGAGCTCAACGCGTGCCATGAGATGCCGGTAGGTGCCGATTTGGCTGACGCAAATCGGCTGGGTCCAGTTCAGCGGCTCGATGCGCAGGAATGTCTCGGCGCGCGCCGCAAGCGCAGGCAGGACAGGTTTGAGCCAAAGCGTCATGTGGGCAAAGGCCAGAATCGAGATTGAACAGACCTTTTGCAGCCACTCGGCCTGCTCTGGCGCTTTGGCAAGCTCCCATGGCTTGGCGCTATCGAAGAGCTGATTCACCGCATCGGCGAAAGCCATGACGGTGCGCAGCGCGCGGGCGAAATCGCGCGCCATGAAGTCGCGCTCGATCTCGGTTGCAGCTTCGCTGGCTTTCAGTCCGAGCCAGGCGGGCTCTTGCCCGACGTCGGCGACGCGGCCTTCGAAATGGCGCGTCAGAAAGGGTGCGCTGCGGCTGGCGATGTTGACATACTTGCCAATCAGATCACTGTTCACCCGCGCCACAAAATCCTCGGGACTGAGGTCGAAATCTTCGACGTGACTGGTGAGCTTGCTGGCCAGGTAGTAGCGCAGCCATTCCGGATTCATGCCTTCGCGCAGATAGCGGATGGGCGAGATGCCGGTGCCGCGGGATTTGCTCATCTTGTCGCCAGAGACGGTAAGAAAGCCATGGACGGCGATCATGTCCGGTGTCTTGTGGCCCGTGAAGTGCAGCATCGCCGGCCAGAACAGCGTGTGAAAGTAAATGATGTCCTTGCCGATGAAATGCACCTGCTCGGTGGTGGCATCGGCTAGGAATTCCTCGAATGTCTGGGTCGTCCCGGTCTTTTCCTTCGCCTTGCCGCTTTCGAAGTAGGCTTTGAGCGCGGCGAGGTAGCCAACGGGTGCATCAAGCCAGACATAAAAATACTTGCCAGGGGCATCAGGGATCGGGATGCCGAAGTAGGGGGCATCGCGCGAGATGTCCCAGTCGGTGAGCTGGCTTTGGCCGCTGTCGTCGACAACCAGCCATTCACTCGCCTTTTTCCTGACTTCGGGTTGCAGGTGCGGACCCGCGGTCCACTGGCGCAAAAAGGCGAGGCAGCGTGGATCGGAGAGTTTGAAGAAGAAGTGCTCGGATGCGCGCAGGATCGGCGTGGCCCCGGTCAGGATCGATACCGGATCGATCAGCTGCGTCGGTGCGTAGACCGTGCCGCAGACTTCGCAGTTGTCGCCGTTTTGGTCCTTGGAATGACAATTCGGGCATTCGCCGCGAATGTAGCGATCGGGCAGGAACATGCCTTTGACCGGATCGAAGAACTGCTCGATGGTCCGTTGTGCGATCAGGCCCGCATCGCGCAGGCTGCGATAGAACTCCTGCGACAGCGCGACATTTTCCGGACTCTCGGTGCTGTGCCAGTAGTCGAACGAAATCAGGAAACCGTCGAGGCATTCGGGGCGACCCAAGGCGACATGGCGCACCAGCTCTTCCGGAGAAATGCCCTCCTTTTCGGCCTGCAGCATGATCGGCGCACCGTGCGCGTCGTCGGCACAGACAAAATGCACGACATGACCGCTTGCCCGCATGAACCTGACCCAGATATCGGCCTGGATGTATTCCATCATGTGCCCGATATGCAAGGGACCGTTGGCGTAAGGCAGGGCGGTGGTGACAAACAGGGAGCGGGGCATGGCAAGAGGCACGAAGGGGGCAAATCGGGGAGCGGAGGGCAATTTTAGCAGCGCTGGCCCAAGCGCCTTGGAGCCGGGCTCGGGAGCGCTTGTGTTTTGACGGCTTCTTGCCGACAATTCCGGCTCTTCCGGCTTGCACCTTCCTGCCCATGAGCATCGATTTCAGCGCGCGCACAAGACGGCCTGGCACCTTGCGTGCTGTGTGGCAGGAAGGTGTCGCGCTTGAAAGCAGGCCGCCTTTGCCCCGTCCTGCGCCCGCGCCACGCGTTCGTCACGATTCTGGCTGCAAGATTGGCTTTTCGTTGCCGAAACCCTGACCCAATCGCGACGGCACCCCTGAAATCGTGCACGCTGTGCGTATCTTCGGCACACCGCCGCATGCCTTGTCTTTTTCGGTGAATCCATGAAATTTCGCTTTCCCATCGTCATCATCGACGAGGACTTCCGCTCCGAAAATACCTCGGGACTTGGCATCAGAGCCCTGGCCGATGCGATCCAAAGCGAGGGCATGGAAGTGCTGGGCGTGACAAGCTATGGTGACTTGTCGCAGTTCGCCCAGCAGCAATCGCGCGCGTCCGCCTTCATTTTGTCCATCGACGACGAGGAGTTCGGCGGCGGATCCAAGGAAGAGATGGAGGTTGCACTGCGCTCCTTGCGTGCCTTCATCGGCGAGATCCGCTTCAAGAACGCCGACATCCCGATTTTCATCTACGGCGAGACGCGCACCTCGCGCCATATCCCCAACGATGTCCTGCGCGAGTTGCATGGCTTCATCCACATGTTCGAAGACACGCCCGAGTTCGTCGCGCGCCACATCATTCGCGAGGCCAAGTCCTATCTCGACGGACTTGCTCCGCCATTTTTCCGGGCGCTCGTGCATTACGCCCAGGACGGCTCCTACTCCTGGCACTGTCCTGGCCACTCCGGGGGCGTGGCGTTTCTGAAAAGTCCGGTGGGCCAGATGTTCCACCAGTTCTTTGGCGAGAACATGCTGCGTGCCGACGTCTGCAATGCCGTCGACGAATTGGGCCAGCTGCTTGACCATACCGGGCCCGTGGCTGCGTCCGAGCGCAATGCCGCACGAATTTTTGGTGCCGATCACTGCTACTTCGTGACCAACGGCACGTCAACTTCGAACAAGATGGTCTGGCACGCCAACGTCGCCCCCGATGATGTCGTGGTCGTCGATCGCAACTGCCACAAGTCGATTTTGCACGCCATCACCATGACCGGGGCGATACCGGTGTTCCTGACGCCAAGGCGCAACCACCTTGGCATCATCGGCCCGATTCCGATTGACGAGTTCTTGCTCGACACGATCAATGCAAAAATCGATGCCAACCCGCTTGCACGCGCGGTCTTGGCGCGCGGCGGGTCGACCAGGCCGCGCATCCTGACCATCACGCAGTCGACCTACGACGGCATTCTGTATAACGTCGAGACCATCAAGCACCTGCTCGATGGCCGCATCGACACGCTGCATTTTGATGAGGCGTGGCTGCCGCACGCGACCTTCCACGACTTCTATCGCGACATGCATGCGATCGGGCGTGACCGGCCGCGCACGCGCGAGTCGATGATCTATTCAACGCAATCGACGCACAAGCTGCTTGCCGGGCTGTCGCAGGCGTCGCAAATTCTTGTCGCCGAGTCGGAAAATCACAAGCTCGACACGAACGTTTTCAACGAGGCGTACCTGATGCACACGTCGACGAGTCCGCAGTACGCGATCATTGCCTCGTGCGATATCGCAGCTGCCATGATGGAGCCGCCAGGAGGCACGGCCCTTGTCGAGGAGAGCATTCTTGAAGCGCTCGATTTTCGCCGCGCGATGCGCAAGGTCGATGACGAATACGGCATGGACTGGTGGTTCAAGGTGTGGGGGCCGGACACGCTTGCCGAAGACGGCATCGGTTCGCGCGATGACTGGGTGTTAAAGGCCGACGATACCTGGCATGGCTTTGGCGCGCTTGCCGATGGCTTTAACATGCTCGACCCGATCAAGGCCACCTTGATTACGCCCGGGCTCGATGTCTCCGGACAGTTTTCCGACCTGGGCATTCCGGCGGCGATCGTCACCAAGTATCTGGCCGAGCATGGCGTGATCGTTGAGAAGACCGGACTCTATTCGTTTTTCATCATGTTCACGATCGGCATCACCAAGGGTCGCTGGAACACGCTCCTGACGGCCTTGCAGCAGTTCAAGGATGACTTCGACAAGAACCAGCCGATGTGGCGCATCCTGCCCGAGTTCTGTCTTGCCCACCCGCGCTACGAGAAAGTGGGCCTGCGCGATCTGTGCCAGCAGATTCACGAGATGTACCGCTCACATGACGTCGCACGGGTGACCATCGAGATGTACCAGTCCGACATGGCACCGGCGATGAAGCCCTCGGAAGCCTATGCGCGCATGGCGCATCGCGAAATGGACCGGGTCGAAATCGACGAGCTCGAGGGCCGCATCACGACGGTTCTGCTCACGCCCTATCCGCCTGGCATACCGCTACTCATCCCCGGCGAGCGATTTAACCGCACCATCGTCGAGTACCTCAAGTTCGCGCGCAAATTCAACGCCGCGTTCCCGGGATTTGAGAGCGACATCCATGGTCTGGTCGAAAAGGAAATCGCCGGCGAAACCCGGTTTTTCGTCGACTGCGTGCGCGCCTAGACTTTCTCGTAGACAACGAAATCGAAGCGAAGCGTCGGGTCGTCCTTGGCGTGGTTGATTTCCCTTGAGCGCTCAACGAATGCGGCGGGGATCACTGGAAACGTCGCGTCGCCATCGAACGATCGCTGGATTTCGGTCAGATAAAGACGGCTGGCCAGGGGCATCGCCTCGCGATAGAGCTCGGTCCCGCCGATAACGAAGACGCGCGTGTCGTCATGGCACAGGCCAAGCGCGGCCGCGAGGCTCGGCGCGAATTCGACGCCCTCGGCCCTGCGCGCCGGATCACGCGATACAACGAGGTTGCGGCGCCGCGGCAAGGGCTTGCCGATCGACTCGAAGGTCTTGCGCCCCATGATCACGGTGTGACCCTGGGTGGTCCTTGTGAAGTACTTCATCTCGTCGGGCAGGCGCCAGGGCAAGGCGCCCCGGTAACCGATGACCCGATTGGCAGCAAGTGCAGCGATCAACGCCACCTCGGGGAAGGACGGCGCAGATGAACTCATGTTGACGTGCGCGGCGAAGGGGGACGACTACGCAGGCGCGGGGCTGCATGCGTGCGCGCGGCGAACTCGCCTGCGCCGGTCGCAACTTGCGCAAGGTGGGCCGCAAGGGCCCTCGCGAGGTGCGCGAGCAGCACCGGCTCGGGGAGCAAAAAAGGCGGATCGAGGCGTCGTGGCACGCGCCCCGGCGAGGCCTGGAGTCTGCGGTGGCGCGCGCGGCTTCGCGGCCGTTTCGGTCGCGTTGCCGATTTACAACGCGACGTGAAAAGTTGACAGTAATCTTCCTGAAAAATTGCAGTCCTTTAGAAAAGTTCCCTAAACTACGAAGGCCAAGCAAGCACCTCGTTGCTTTCCTCGTAGCTTCGTAGTTTTCTGGGAGATAGTTTATGTTTAAAGAAGCGCTTTTGTCGAAAAGCTTGCGACTAGCTTTCGGCGGCAGTGTAGCGTTCCTGACCCTCGCGGGTTCGTCAGCATTTGCGCAGACGGCAACGGATTCGACTACGCAAACCATCGAGCGCGTTGAAATTACAGGATCGAATCTTAAGCGTACCGATACGGAAACGCCGAGCCCGGTCCAGGTTTTGACCATCGAGGACATTAAGAAGTCCGGCTATACGGATGTCTCTGACGTCCTTCGCAATATCTCTGCAAACGGCCAGGGGACCTTGTCGCAAGCGTTCAGTGGTGCATTTGCAGCGGGTGCAAGCGGTATCGCACTGCGCGGCCTGACGGTTGGCGCGACGCTGGTCTTGATCGACGGCCACCGCATGGCACCGTATGCGCTCTCCGATGACGGCGAACGCAGCTTTACCGACATCAGCCAGATCCCGCTGGAAGCGATCGAGAGAATCGAAATCTTGAAGGATGGCGCATCCTCGATTTACGGTTCTGACGCTATCGCAGGCGTGGTCAACATCATCCTGAAGAAGAGCTACGTCGGCACCGAAGTCACGGTCGACTACGGCATGACTTCGCCGCGGTACGACGGTCGTACTGAACATACCGCGTTCATCACGGGTATGGGCGATCTGGATACCGATGGCCACAACGTCTACTTGTCGTTGGAATATCGCCATCAGGACCCGATCTACGTCAGCAACCGTCCCGGCCAGCTCACCAATCTGAACCTGGCCCCTCAAGGCGGCGTTAACCTGACGCCGGGTGTGCCCAACATCCTGAATGCGGGCTTTCCTGGCAGCGTGACGGGTTATCTGGTCGATCCGACCAGCGGCGCCATTACCGACTACTTCCCTGGATGTAACGCCACGGCGCAAGCTGCAGGCAAGTGCGCATACGACCTTGGCCATCCTGGCCCTGAGCTCCAGCCTGCGACGCAAAACATCGATGCCCTTGTGTCCTATACCCAGCGTCTGTGGGGTGACTGGCAGTTCGCGGTCAAGGCGTCGATTTTTGATACTCACGCAGAACAGGTGAACGGCTACGCCAGCACCTCTTACCTCTCCGGTGGCCCTGCGATTATCGCGTTTAGCCCCTCGGTCAAGCCGACCCTGATCGCACCCCCGACGTACATCACGGTGCCTGCAACGTATCCGGGCAACACCACCGGCACGACGCAAAACCTGGTCTATAACTTTGCCAATCTGGGCAACGTCACGACGCGCGCCGACTCGCAGGAATATCGCCTCGTCGGTGACCTGACCGGATCGGCCTGGGGCCTTGATCTGGCGCTGTCGGCAGGATTCACCGAAAGCGTGGTCGACCAGCAGTTCCTTGGCACCTACAACATCGAGAACCTGCAAGCCGCCCTTAACAACCCGGTCACGCCGTATCGCGTCGGAGCGGCGGCGTACTTGAACACGGCCGCGCAAAACGCGTTCGTGTCGCCGATCCGCGATCGTTCGCTATTCCGAAACGCGACCTTCGTTTTGGAAGTCGCCGCGCGCCGTCCATTGGTCGAGATCCAAAACGATTTCCCTCATCTGTTCAAGGTAGGGCCGAACACCAAAATGAA
>Ga0116229_10001045_pt1 | contig 41845 bp, 37 predicted proteins | sample S1TSphgellanicum_3_FD_87313 | JGI IMG/M metagenome (GOLD analysis project Ga0116229, IMG submission 87313) | Host-associated microbial communities from peat moss isolated from Minnesota, USA - S1T2_Fc - Sphagnum magellanicum MG | ecosystem: Host-associated > Plants > Peat moss > Unclassified...
TGAATGAAGAGAGTGCAAATGGCATGCAAAGATACAAAATATAAACATCTCTGTACTTGTGCCCTTGGATAAGCTTTGCAACTAAAGTCAAATTTGAAGCTTGAATGTCCCAAAGACAAAGCTGTTTATCAACACCACCCAATACTCAAAAATGTTTGTGCTCACAATCACATCAAAGTGGATGTGGAAAACTTTGGTCATGGACATGGCATTGCCCAGGAAGAGAGAACTCAAGGGGGGGGCTGGGCATATGTGAATACATGCAAAATTTGCTAATGAAATGCAAATGCCAATTTCTTGAGGTAGGATGGTTCTGGACTTTGATACCCATTTTCACAAATTTGTGCTGGAATTTTATTGCAATTATTAGCTGCTTTAATGATACGCTGAGAAGTCATACTTATATTTCAGGAGATGATATTTGTTGCAAGTCACAATGTACACTCATGCACGCATTTAATGGCACAAGTCCCATTTTTTGAATGTGTCATGTTCATTCTTTTGTAAACGGTTTTCTTTCACCATGATGGGCGACCTCGCAACTAAACTGGTTCACCTTGATGTAATTTTAATGAAGGTACATTGATACAAGATGGCAAAATTTGCTTGAGCAAGAGTCATTAAAGAAGGCTCAATGTTACATTACAAACAGTCCTTGATTGCCAAAACTTCATTCTGTCTTTTTCTCAACAATCACTCGATTCAACTAAGTAATGATGTTTTTGGGTCTCCTTCTTCACTTAAGGTGCTTCATAAGCTTTTGTCATCTTGCCTTATTGAGGTTGTGACATCATATCTTATGCATAAACTTGCAAAGGAATTTGTGTATACACCACATCCTAGTTCAGTTCCAAATGCTTCAATTCTAACTTCTAAATTCTTGATACCATTTACTTGCATATATGTCTTGAACTTGTTTAGCTTTGCAAAACAAGTTTGCATATCTACAAACATCATAACATTTGAATATAAATCCCTTGACATAATATGAAGAATCACTCTTTGAGCATACCAAAAAATATTTTTATTTTTGAATCTTGGTTTATAACCTCCATAATTATAACATTTTCTTAAATATATAAACTTGCCATTGAAATGTGAACACTAACATATCTCTTTGAGTATTGTGTCAACAAAAAAAAATCACAACCTTTTGAATCTAGAGAACACAATCAACTTGCAAGGGTAAAATTCACCCTTGCTAATAGCCATCTCTAATTAGCAATATTAAGCATGACACATTTCCATTATCCAATTTGTTTGTTTTTTTTGGTAGGTTTGATGGATAGGTGCTAATGGGTTTGAAATATGACATGAAATTCAAATATAAGTGTAGCAAACAATGTACATTTAGTAGAAGAGGATTGAAGCAATGGCAATTGTTGAGGAATATAATAGCAACAAGTGTAAAACATATCTACAACACAAAGTGAATGACCACCTTCCCCCCTCCTTTTATTTTTTCCGAATCTGTGAAGATGTATTAGATTTTGAATTTGAATCTTAGGTTTTATTGCTTGCTACCCTTTAACTATTTTTTGCTAGGTTTTCTTTTCCATAAAAAAATTAGTTCGTTGCACAATCCTCCATAGCACATGCATTGATTATCATGTCACATTGATTTTTCACTTAGAGTTTTTGTGGAAAATTCAACTTTATAATTTTAAGCGCATTGCTAAGCCCATGGAGATGCATTGCATACAAATGCCAAAGAACACAACTTGAATGGTGTTAGATGCACAAATACACCACAAATTCAATGCCTTTTGCTAGGTTCTCAATCAACATGGACTTACTCATTAAATCTATACATGGCATTTGAAAATGAACATTGCAATGCATATGTTCCCTATGTCCTCACCCATTCGACTTCACCCAAATCCTTGAAATTTCTTACAAACCAATTGTGGAACTTTCAGGGTGGGAGGTTGTGAAGCAGAACACCACCTTTTTCTGCAAATGTTGTTTCAAACTTACTTGCATGATAGAAACTTATCTTAATTGGGAGCATGCATAACATGAACATTGTTGAGTTTGGTAACTATAGAATGTTGAATATTGTCACCAGGAATACGGTTGTGAGGCCACATTTGCCATCAATGGTATATTCTTTGAACTTTATGGCTAACACATCATCTTAACCTTGCCAAATTGGGCCCATGTGGCTCATTTTCACAAAAATCTTTTTGTATGTGTCAAAAACATTTTTTTTCAAGTTAAAAAACTACAAAATTTTGCCCAAAAAATACATTAGTTTTCATGTTGACAAAACAAAAATTCTTGAAGATTCAATATTTTCCGGCATTTCTGAAAATAATATAATTAGTGCTAAAGTTGTCAAGGTATTATCATACTACACAAATGGATTTGACACTGAAGTGTCAATTAAATTGGTTTTTCATTAAAATGCATTTCGACGTATCATTTATCTTTTCCAAATTTTCAACTCATTATGTGCATCTTTTTCACAATTCCATGGAGCTATGTCCTCTCTTTCTCACTCTCACAACATCATTGGCAACATCATTGCTTCTGTTCAAAGCTCACAATTTGCATATCAAAAAGCATTGAGATGATTTTGCTTTTATGTTTTCCATGACTTTTGACGAAGAGAGCTTGACATTTTGAGTAATGAATTTTTCCAAAACTTGACAACTTCAAAAGAGTGATTTAATTAGTGCCAAATCTATTCTATTCACGTCTCTATGGAGTGGTAATGAAATTTGACTATTTCACAATAAAATTTGCAATTTTGTGAAAACACACCAAACTAGTTTTAAGCAAAAAAATTTGCAATACATCTCAAACAAAATTCATACCGTGTAAGTTATAATTTCCTTATTTCCCTTTCATGTGGACAATGCAAGGAGTAGTTTACTTCTTAAATTTTCATCATTTAAAAACCCCAAACCAAGAGAGGTTAACCTTGGTGTAAATCCAATTTTAGAGCTTTTGCTTTTGTTTTCAAATAAATCACATGGGGAAGAAGGAAAGGCCTTATTTCAAGGTAGGTTGACGAATGGGGACAATTGAAACGTAATCATAGTTAACCATGATGGTTAGCTATGGGAAGGCAATATGAATACAATGAAAATGTGTTTCTTGTCTACATACCATCATCCAAACCTTGACATATTTGGCACACAAATGTCAAATAATTAATTTAACTTTATAGTTTCCTGGTTTGGCCCTCGTGTTTTTAATTCTGAAATTTTCAATAATAAAGAATAAAATTATTGTAAGGTACTCTTGTTTCAAAGGATTTGAACTATTTTATTGATCAAGTGCACCTTTATTTAATATCCTCTCTTCAAAACGGACCAAAAATCAACTCTAAATGTTAAGCCCCAAATCCGTTAAAAATGGTATTGGGATATACGGAGTTAAGAGTATGCCAAAGTTGCAAATGCAAACCCAATGCCGAACTCTCACACCATTGGGTCAACCTTAATACAATTGTTGGAATCTTATTTTCGGGAATTAGGAGTGAAAAATTTGGCTATTTTGCACTCTCTTAAACCCTTAAGGTATCCTCAGTAGGTACTAATATCGAATGGTCACAAATTAATCTGGTGGATTAATTCTTTTTCTTTTTTTTCTTAATGTTCATTCGTTTATCATCTGTCGGCAGAGAACCGAGAGTACCTGTCCGAATGTAGGGTCACGATCTCGTTCTGTGTGTAATGGGCTGAGATTTGACCGTCGGATACAGTGCCGCTTTAGATTCTCAGCGGCCCCACCGCCCTGGGGGTCATCCGCGGTCAGTTTCTATGCAGGCGCGGTCCGAGATTCACAGCCGCGCGGTCTTGAGGTAAACTGCGCAAAGTCGCCGACTGACCGATCGACCGACCGTCGCCTTCGTCGTCTCCACCCGTCTATGGCCGCTGCTTCGCAGCGGAGAAGAAATCCCTCTCCAATGGCGTCGTCGCCTCGCCGGGCCCGAGCCCGATCCGTCGCTGAGGAGCACGGATGGACGCGATTTTGGGTGTGAGTGTATCGGCAAGGTGGCCCGGGTGTCGTAGGAAGAATATGAAAACAAGCGGACGCGATTTGAAACCGGGAGGTTGGATTTAGGGTTTGTGGACCTTGCCGGTTGTTGGAGAGGGAGGGAAAAAATGGGGTAGGAGGAAGCGAGGAAGGAGTCGACAGAGAGGGAATCGGGATTTTTTTAGGGGTTTGGGGGCTGGTGGCCTGGGCGGGAGGGAGAATGCTATGGGAAAAAAGCAGAAGAGGAAGCGGACGGTAGGATTATCGACATCGTCGCCGAGAACAGGGTCGCCTATACCTGCTATCAAAGGTGTGGAGCAAGTATTTACGCTGGATGGAGAGACGAGGGAACATGTAGACGACGAGAATGATGTAGCTAGCGGAGCCGTTAGCATGGAGGAGCCAGGGTTGATCGGGTGCAAGCATTTGGAGAGCGGATTGAATCTGGAGAAGCTAGGAAGGCAGCTTGCGAGAGGAGGATTGGTGTCACAGTGCCATGAGTGTAGCCAGGTTCTATCACGGACCAGGAGGGACAAGGAAGGGTGTTCAAAAGTGGTGAAGAGGAAAGGAACCAGCCCGTCGGCTGCGGATGGAACTGGCGGCCAGAAGCTCTGGATCTGTCTGGTGTGTGGTGTCATCAATTGTGGCAGCAGTCTGTCGTTGTCGGAAAAACCGCAGCAATCCGGTGATGGTGAAGAAATCGTCAAGATGGAGGCACTGACGATGCCGTGCACGGGACTTTCCCATGCAAAGCAGCACTCGCTGGATCGGGAGCCGTCGCATCCCCTGGCAATGGAATGGGGCGAGGATCTGGCCTGCTGGTGCTTCGTTTGTGAGGTAAAGGTGGATTATAGCTTCTCTTCTGCTCTGAATTTGGCATCGAAGGGAGAGGACGCGCCCTCATCAAAGCTGGAATCGCTGCAGCAAGCGGCAAAGTTGGTGCAAGACAAGCTTGCTCAAGAAGCAAATAACGTAGATGCAGCTGCCACAAGTGATGATCAGGGAAGTGAATCTAAAGTTGATGAGCCTGCAGAAGTTAGCAGCAGTAATTCTATTGAAGCAGAAGTAAAGCCGGTGAAAGAGCGGCGCATAATTAAGGGTTTGATGAATCTTGGCAACACTTGCTTTTTCAATTCGGTGATGCAAAATTTGCTAGGTGTAGATATGCTTTGGGAACATTTCAGTGTGGAGGGCTCTGTACAAGAAGGTCCTTTAACAACAGCTCTCAGAAAGTTTTTCCAAGAGATAGACCCTAAGAGTGATGAATCCTTTGATTTTAGGATACATGATGCAGGGTTGTCAAGCTCTTTTAGAAGGACAACAAGAGCCTGCTTGTTCAGTAGTAGTATAGGAAACACTTACACACCTAGAGATCTGTTTGGTGCTATCTCCATGAAGGCTCCTCGATTTAAGGGCTTCCAACAGCAAGACAGTCATGAGCTGCTTAGATGTTTGCTGGATGGCTTGCACACTGAAGAAGAAACCCTGTGGAAGGTCACAAATCCTGGAAGAATTGGGCAAGTGACTGAGTGGGCAACGGATGTGGAGCCAGATGTGTTTTTTGCTAACAGAGGAAGTTCAAAACTGCAAGGTAAGAGGGGTGAAGATCGAGAGGGTGAGAGCATGAAGAAAAAACGTGAAACCTTTGTGGAGAAGATATTTGGTGGACAGCTCTCAAGCACTGTTAGGTGCTGCTTGTGTGGGCATTCATCAGTGGTTTATGAGCCTATTCTTGACCTATCTCTCCCAATACCTTCCAAGCAACCCAACAAGAAAGCTGTTGTGCACAAGGACCAGGCACAAGTGTCTTCTGGACAGCAAAGTGAAAGACTGCAGGCATTAGGGAAAGGATCCAAGGGTCTTGAACCACTAGACCAGCCAAAGACACCCACCATGACAGCAGTTGCAAATTCTTGGGGTTCTGGGGACACAGACCAAGCCTCTCAATCAGTCACTCAAGGAGTAATTTGTCTTCCATATTATCCCAGTTTCATGAATGGAAGCTCCTCATATGGACAAGATGATGGTGATGATGTCAGTTCTCTCAAACCAGAGAATTTAGCTGCAAAGGAAGGGACAGCATTCAATCCCACTGAGGATCAGGCAGCTCAGACAATCCTCCCACCTGTCATATGCCTTCCATATGTTCCCACAGTTAGCAGCAGGAGTTCCACGTTTGTGGAGGATCTGGACAAAGATTTTGGGTGGATGGCCTACCCAGAAGATGCCGTGAAGGCAAGTTCCCACATGCCCACTGGTATTACTGTGCATGGTGGGTCATCTGTGACCCCTGAGGAACTATTGACTGCTGTCCCTGAAGCTCAACAATCTGTGGATGAAGGGCAGCAAATACTTGATGCTGGTAATGAGGGTTCAATGGTTTTTAAACATTTCTCAAGTGGGCACCAGACCTTTGGCAACTTTGAAGACACTGGATATTCCACTCTTGCTTCATATGGGTCTGCTGAAGAACCTTGTGGCATGAATGAGATTAATGGGTCTGCAAGTGTAGGAGACACAGTTTTTTATGGCCCGAACCCTTGCCCTACCAGTGAGGCTTCTGATAATTGGAACAGACCAGGTGAGGGAGAGGGGCAACAGCAGCAGAAACTTGAAATTTTGACTTCAGAATCAGTGCCGCTGTTGTTGGGAAAGGGCAATGATAAACTGGCAGCACAAAGAACTAATTTGGCAGGGGGCGCCTGCAAGCAGACAGAAGTTAGTGTAACTAGTATGCAATTGCATTCAGGTGCTACAGGGTGTGAAATTGGTAAAATCTCCTATGGTGAAAGTGTGTTGGCAACGAGTGCGGTTTCTGAAAAGGATCACATTGATTTTGATGGAGTAGCAGACCTTTTTGAGGATGGCAGTTATGGGGAAGAAAGAGAGGATGGCAGACAAGCAGAAAGCACAAGGCAGGAATCAAGTAGCTCATTGATTCAGATGGATGATTTCAGTAGTGTCTTGGACTTGAGGAACTCAGGGAGCAACAGAGTGAAGAGGGATGAGTTTTACTGTGCTAGCAATGGTGGTGTTCTAGGGTTGAAGGAGGAAGATGAGGGGGAAGAAGATGGATCCTTTCCCATGTCACTGGAAGGATGTCTATTAGCCTTCACCAAGTCAGAGCTTCTTTCAGGAGAGAATGCTTGGGGCTGTGAAAATTGTTCTCGCCAGTTGCATGAAAGACAAGATGAAGCCTCAAGTCTGAAATCTTCTAATAACCTGGATTTAGAGTCCAGAAGACAGGATGCTATGTCAGGCACTCAATTGCAAGGTAGTGGCAAAAGCCTTGTCCAGGGCACAGGAACTGGTGTCACTAAGACTAGTGAGGTACGTGATGGCAAGAATATTGAGATGCAGATCCAAACAGATGAGTTACCCAAAGTGGAAGTGCTAGGAGGCACAGGAACTTTTGAGACTTCAAAGACCCTGGAAGATGCACTGAATGGTATGAATTTGGTTACTGTGGGTCTGGTTCAGAACAGGACACTTGGGAAACACAATGACTACACAAACAGGGAATCTTGGAAAGGAGAAGCTACAAGCTGTTCAACTACCAACGAAGTTGCACCTCAAGGAGAGAAAGAAGCAACATTGCAAGGAGATGCAAAGGCTGGAGTTAGCAAGTTAAAGACTCATAGAGATCAGGAGGGGCATTTCAGTATGGCTTTTGTCAGTGACTGGGAAGACCTAGCAGATTTGAATGTACCTAGCACTTCTTCGACTGGATTGATGTATGCTGACAGTCAGAAACCAAGTGTTTGTCAGCCTCCAACAGATTCATACCATACAACAGAGAGTGGAGAAAACGATGGCTCAAGGAATGGCGGAGCCAATAAAATAGTGCAAGACTCTGAAATTGGTCCTTTAAGTTTACACAGCCACATGACTGGAGCTGATGCAGCTGGTTATATTTTATGTTCTGGGGATAGGAGGTCAAAAGTAGATGATACTGTTGAGTCAGCTATAGGACATAAGTTGTTGCAACTGAACCAAATGCAGCAAACAGTATGTTATGGAGATTCTTACAGTGGTGTGCAGATGGGGTTAGCATCAACAAATAAGCTAGAGTCAAGGAAGAGTGGTGATGATCATGTGGGGGGAGCAGATGTCCAGCCAAAGATGCCTTCTGTGTCATCTGGGACATGCGAGGCAAATGGTGCCATACAAGTTAGCACAATCAATGCTGACAGATATGGCATGGTACCAGAGATCTTGTCAGCTACAGATCAGTCAAGGAGAACAGCTCTCCGACCATTGAGTGGTCTCTCAGCTCTTGCTGGAGACCTCAGTTCATTACATGATGGGCATGCAAAATCACTGAAGGCAGACAGGATGAAGTCACAGAAGGTGGAGGAGCCCCCAAAGGTCATGGTGAAACGCGATGCAGAGAAAAGATTCCTCATCAGTAAAGCACCACCAATATTGACTGTGCATTTGAAAAGGTTTGCTCAGGATATGCGTGGCCGGTTGAGTAAGTTGAGTGGCCATGTAAGATTCCATGAGTGGCTGGATATAAGCCCGTTTATGGATCAAAGGTGTGTGTTTCTAAGTGTTACTAGACTCTTCTGGCCTCAGTCATTTCTCTTCCACAGGATGATGCTGTATTGACATTGCATCTCTACAGTGTGATTTAGTCCATATTAGTTCTTAGTTCCATTTATGATTGTATCGGGGTTCCAAAAGTAAGTCCAGCAATATCTACGTAGGTTGAATGTGATGGATGGTGCTGGTTGTTGTATCAACTTTAAGTTGTACAATCTTTTTATTAATGCTTTTTCTGTGTGGTTGCAGAAGTTCTGATAAAGGAGTTTACAGGTATCGGTTGATTGGTATTGTTGAGCATTCAGGAACAATGCGTGGGGGACATTATGTTGCATATGTTCGAGGTCCTGTCAGTGGAGAGAATGGGTCAGAAGATGTAGGCCCAGGATCACATACCTGGTTCTACATCAGTGATTCTCATGTTCGACAAACCTCTTTGGAATCTGTGTTGCAATCTGAGGCCTATCTCCTTTTCTACGAGAAATGTAGGATCAAAGATGCAGACTGTGCTTCATTCTAGAAGCTAGCTGCCTTTTTACTCTATTCATTCACCACAATTGTAGGAGTTTTTATCTTCTGGAGGAGCTCCTATTGTTTTAGAATACTTGTGTTATGTATTTCTAAGCAATTATTTTTCTGGCATGAGAGGTAATTTCATAGGAGACCTCCTTTTTAGTGTGGGTCTAGTTTTTCTTTCAAATTGGAATCTAGAGGCTGGGAATTTGTGTCAAATTGACAAGGTTTTGCTCTGCTCCAGAGACTGGGAGGTTTGACTGAGGGACTATATCACGGATTGCTAGCTTGTGGGACTTCCCATAACTCTTGTGAGGACATCAAGCTTGTAGGAATTAAGGATGTGATAATATGCTAGCATGGTTCAATTTCTCTTCTTTAGTTCTCTTCTGTATCTCCCTTTCTTTTCTGAATCTCTTGGCTACCTTGAATGGGAGATTGTTACTTGATTGCCTCTTCTGTGTTTCTCCTCAGTCATGTTATCTCAAATAGAACATATGCCTTTTGCCCTCTAGTAGTATCTCCTTCACAACCACGGACGGGTTGGTCTACACATCCCTTGGTCAGCTTTGTTAGCAGCTCAGGGGCTTTTGGTCTCAGATAACTACCATGGGGATAGTCCATTTTGTTTAGTGTAATTTGCAACAAGTTGCATCTTGCATGTTCTTTAACAGTGTTAATGCTTCTAGTTATAATATATATGCAACTTGTCATGCAATAGACCTGTCAATTTTAAACTCACAATTAGGTCAAAAAAATTGCCACAACATCAATTCCTCTCTAATCACACCTTTGCCTAATTGTTGGCATGGGGTTTATTTTATGCCAATAACTTCTAGTTAGATTAAAGAGAATACACTGTTGTGTCTGTGTCCTTGTCTGATTTGCTTATAAATGCATGAAAATGATTAACACTTGCATTTAATGATGACAATGTGCATGTTAAAAATCCTTGCAAATCAAAGTATGTACTTACAAGAAAGAAAATCTTATATAATTAATTATGATCAATATAACTTAGGAGTTTGAACTATTAAAAAACTTCCTAGCGTTAGTTCATAGTTGTGGTTGAAACTTTAATTGTAACACCATCTTCCCACATTAAATTGCATGCCTCCCTAGTTTTTATTATGAATGGAATTTGCAAACCTCTCCTTGTGTTCAACATTTTTCTAGTTTGATCACCAAGCAATGCCATAGTAACTTTTGGTTTTACTACAACTTTTGATCATGACAAGATAACAAGGTTTTTACAATGATGATGGAAAGATGACAAGCTTGTTGCTTGTGTGTTTGATCTCAACTTAATGAGCCATGGGCTCCTAGTATTGAAATGATGCAATTCAAGGCCTAATAATGAAATGCAATTCATTATTGCCATGATCTTCAATGAAAATTAATAGCCGGTATTCCTTGACAATGCAACATATATTTTTAATGTTCACTAGCGTTTTCCAATTCCAAATTTCAAGGTTTATCCATTATTTGTCAAAATAAGTTAATTCAAAAAAGACTTTAAATTGTCTAGAATGTTAATATTCTTAAGAACTTCATTTTCTAATTAGTAAGTCGCCCACAACTTGATAGATCTTTAAAGTATTAGTTTTGTAATACATGCAAAAACTTCATACACTCGAAATTTGATAACTCAACTCAAATAACCCAAGAATAAACAAAAAAAATCACAACATTCATTGCTTAAACACAACACCATCCTTTGACTTTTGTTTCATAAAAAGCCGCATGTCATCATCATAATCCTTTTTTTTCATTTGTTACCCCCAAATTGTGCCTTGTAAATGTTTGCCCATCCTCCTAATCATAATTTTCAAAGACATTTATCATTCACCAATGGATGTGAAACCCCTTTTGTGTGTAATTTCTTTTTGTAAAATAAGCACTAGTTGTTCTTATTGGTTGATTTAGCTTGCAAGTTCAAGAGATATTTGTTATTTGATTCTTCGCTCACCATAAAATTGCAATGACCCTATAATTTTTTTCCAAGCCCTCATGCCCCCATCACTAACGAGGTTTTTAAATGTGACCAAACGACATCTTCCATGTAATTTCCGTGTAGCATTTTTATGGGCCTCTTGATATTCAAATCAACCATTTGATCACTAGTTGCCTATTGTTAAATTGTGATGCAAAGATCTTTGTTATGAAAACTAACGACCTAGATGCCTCCTCCACATCTATGTATACCAAGCTCCCCAAACTAATTATCAACTTCCTATATATGAAATGAAAATCACACTACATCTAAATTTGACTTTCTATTGTATTAATAAACATATGTGAAGCCATAATGCCTTGTGTGGATTCAACAATGAAAATGAAGCTATCCTCTTTGTTGTAGGTCTCTACCAAGCTTGGCTTGTCCATGGCCTTTACATTCTTTGTTCACTTCTTGATCATAAGTATAAGATTTTGAGTCCATTATTACCACCTACATGTGACTGAATTTAAATAAACAAAATACCACAATTTTTTTTCATCAAGACACATTAGTGGATAAGAAGGGTAATCAATGTGTTATGCACATATATCATGATTTTTGTACTTGGCTACACCAAAATGAGAACATATAAATGCCTAACATTTAATTGAAAGTAGAAAAAAACTCATTAAAATCATAGCCCACATTCAATAATGAATACACTATAATGTCATAAGGGGAGGGTTCAAACACTCACTTGGTGAAAAAAAGGGTCAAGTTCAAAGACCTTGGTGTTTAACATCCAATTTCATTTCTCATCCAATGACAACAAGTCCATGAGTTCCTTGTTGATGTGGATATGTGGTTCATATTGGATAATCAATGTTGCAAATGGTGATCACTTGGCATGGTCATTACCAATCCCCATTATGGCAATTGCTTATAGCTTTAACTACTAATTGGCATGTTCATAATCAAAATACCCATGTTCAAACAACAAAAATGATTGAAAGCTTTGCGAAAATGGTTGGAAACTTGGTATTTTTTTTATTCTCCATCATTTTCAAATTCCCCTTTGAAGATTGTGCAATTGGGTACACAACTATGTAGTTTTTCAAGCAAAGGAAGGTTTGGGATGTAGGGATACCTCTACTTTGGGGGACCAAACCCATTGACATAAGCTTAGTTAGAGCTTCTCTAACACAATCCCATAAATGAACCATTAATAGCACCTTCTTGTTGCATCTACCAATAGCCCCAAAAAGGTGGCACCACTCATGTATCCAACTTGTGCAAAACCTACTAGCCCTTGTAAAAATTCATTTTTTAAACTACATTTTTGTGCGAGATACTAAAACCAAGGCGATCCCACTATTAGATGTAAAAAGTAATTATGTCATCAACCTATGTGGGAGAATCTTCTACATTGCATGCACAAGGTGAAAACATTACAACATCGAAAAACAAAAAGGGAATAAATATTGCCATGGAGAAGGTTTTGTGCATTAACTTTCTTCACATTTTACAAGACCCCATGATAGGGAATGGATAGAAGTTGGCCACATTTTGGGAAAGGGTGCATTTTCATTACAATGCCAATTGACCTCAAGTTTGCATAAAGAAACCAACAAAGTCATTGGAGATGAAATGGGGGATTATCAAACATAACATTGCAAAGTTTAGTGGGAACTATAGTCATTTGAGTGTGTTGTGTGAATCAAGGACATCAAATGAAGACACTCTTAAGAAATCTCTAGAGTTGTATAGGATCCAACATTTGCATCATCAATCATTTACATTTCTTCATTGTTAATGAATCTTGAAAGACTTGCCATGTTAGGCTTACACGTGCAATAAATTAAAAAATATGTTGTCATAAAAGTGCAAGTCTTGTCATAATCCTATTGAGCTAGACATAAATGAAATATGATTGTTTAATGCTTAGAAAAGTCCATCTCTAGAATACTCAGTTCCAAAAAGGCCACAAGGTTCGAAGGCAACAAAAGGTAAACAAAGGATTACAAAAGAACAAGAAAGTGTTGTGAGGGCTTAAGCTCATGCCAAAACAAATATGGCTACAACCATGTTGAAGAAAACACTGATTTTAAAAGAAAAAACATTATGGCATTGTTTACAATGTTGAAGGACCAACTTGTCTCTCTTGAAATTAAAGAATATTTTTGTTTACATAAAGGGGACAAATTTGAAAAGCTCCATGTTCATCTCAAAGCTCCACCATTGGCACTTATTAAGGTGGCTTTGTTTTTAAATCCATCTAAATGTTTATTTTCATGACTAATGAAACCAAATGTTAATATAGTTCAAAATGAAAAACTAACTATATTATACCATACTTATGTATATCATAAATATACACATATTATTCCTATCCATACCATGAATATACAATATATATATTTTAATTTATTTCAAATAATATTAAATAACATTAAATTTGTAAAAATAAAAACTATAAAACCAAAGCATCAAAATTAGAACCAAAAATTAAATGCACCACATTTTTAAAATAATTATATTGTATAAATTATAATATTTGATTTAATAATGCTCAAAAAGGATCTTTTGTAGTGTGTTTTCATCCCCAATTATTATGTCTTTCATTTTTTCCATGTGTAAAAACTAATTCTTTCATTAACTTAGGAACAAAAATTATGCCATTTGATAAAAAGGAAAGAGAGAAAATGTGCATTCACATTAGTAGCAATGAAAGGCATCCAAAATATAGTTTTTATAAGGATTGGAATGACTTTTCAAGTTAATGTGGCACAACATGATTAGTTATTTGAAATGAATATTCTTAAAACCATAATTTACAAGTCATTGATTTTATTTATAAAAAAATTATGAGTCAAGAAGATGTTGCATTATACTATTACATCAAAATGTATTTAAAAACATTCCTATCAATATTTCATAAATAAATATGTGATGACCTTTTAAAAGTCCTTTAAGTAGTTCACAAACACCTTTGGCATGTTTTTCCATCGCATATTTTCATTATCATCATCTTTAGATTTTAACAACATATATTTAGTCAAGGGACCTATGCAAAAAATAATATAATAACAACGTATCAATGGATTAATTTCACTACGAATTTTGTTGTTCATTTCAACTTATGTTTGTGATTTTTGATGTGATCAGTGTCCAAATCAATTGAATTTGTGATTACAATTGTTGTAGTCCTATGTGTCCTCAAGTTGCAAACACTTCTAGTCACAAATGCAACTAAATTTTGACACTTGTTAGTTTGTAGTTGCAATTGTGATTATTTGTTGCAACTACTATGCATTTTGAATGCAAAGGTGAATGGAAAGTGAATTCATGTCAATTCCATAATTGATCATATTCAATGACAAAACAAGTTGTTTTTACACTTGTAATATGTATTATTGAACTTGCATGTCAACTTTTAATTAGTGCAATTATGACTATATATTGTGACTAAGTTGTATAATTAAATGAATAGATTATACAAATGTAAAAGGGGTTGGTAATTAATAGGTATGTAGTTAGGTAATTAAATTAGTTAATTATCATAAATAGATTAAGTTGTGTGAAAGTATCTACATTAAGTGGTTAATTAAGTAAGTATGTTAAACAACTACCTAGCCTAACTAGATTAGGCTACAAAAGTAGTTATATTTAGTAGGTAGGTAGATAGGTTCTATGCTATGTAGGCTAGGTAAACAAGTAGGCTAGATAGGTAGTTAGTAAGCTTAAGTAAACTTGCAAAGTATCTACACTAGGTAGGTAGGTCTAGGTATAGGTGAATAGGCTATAGGTGCAAGCAATAATAGGTACATGATATAGGTTAAATGAGTAATTAAATTGAGTAAACTAAACTTGTGGATTAAATAGGCTTGGTGGTTTGGATAAGTAGGCTAAATGGTTAGGTAGTTAGGTTGGGTAGGTAGGCTAAGAATGTAAATAAGTAAGATATGTAGGCTAGGTAGGTAAATAACTAACTTAAATAGATAACTAGCTTAGTTATATTATGCTATGAAAGTAATTATACTATGTGTGTAGCTACATAGGTAGGCTTTAAAACTAGGCATCTTTAGGTGTAGGTAGGTAGGCTAAGTAGGTTTAAGCCAAGTTCAGTGGGTAATTAAACTATGTAAGCTAGGTGGTCAAGTAGTTAAATTAGCTAAGCTAGGTATGTTAAATTAAAAAAGGTTGTTAATTAGGTAGGAAATTAATAAAATAGGCTATAATTATATTAAGTAGCTTATGTAGGTTACGTACATAAATTAGATAAGGTAGCTAAGCTAAATGACTTAAATAGGTTAGAAAAAAATGATCATAATAATAAAATGACACAAAATATTGTTTGTTAAAAATGTGGTGCAATGGTAAAAGACAGTCCTTTAATGTACTCAATGTGAGGGTTCAAGTTTTCAACCTCGCAACCTATCTACATGCCAAGGTTAATCCTAGGTTGTTAGTTAAGTTACTTAACCCTAGGTTGTTAATGGAAGACATTAAACTAGCGAAGGGTCTTAAATGTAACCCTAAACCAAAAGTACTATTGTGATTTTTTCCCCCACTCTAACTTTTTTCCCATCATTTTTTCACCTTTCCATGCCTAGACATGTTTTGGGTCCATGTTATGCTCATTTTGGATTTGTTATTGTCTTGAAGGGGTACAAAACATGCTACTTGGCATGTTACGTGAGGTTATGAATGTAAAACATGTTTAAACATCACAAGATGAAAAAATGATGGGGCAAAAGGTAGATTGGAGGAAAAAATGTAGTAGTATTTTTTGTATTGGTTGCATTTAAAACCCTTGGCCAATTTAATGTCTTTTATTGTTAATTAAGTTATTTTGCCTATGATTAAGCTTAGGTTGCTTAGCCTAGACAACCTATTTACTTTTTTTAACCTATGTAATAGGTAAGTGCAAATGTTAGTTGTGCATTGGACATGTATCATCATCATATGTATATGCACACATTTATATTTTTGGTTATAGGTGAGTAAAAACTATAGTCACAAATGTAATCAGAAATGTACTTGTAACCTTAGTTCAACTAAACATATGACCACCCAACAAAAACTATTCATCCATTCATCCATCTAGAATTGACTACATTTGTGACTAGGTGCTAGGTATGAAAATGGATGAAATTGTTTTATCCTATTTATACATGTTCCATATGTGTTTTAAATACATAACATTTGTATGTAAAAACTATGAACTTATGAAGAATGAATTTTACATTATTTTCATTACCAATTCTTGGGATGTTTGTGATGTATTGCTTGAAAATCAAAATCAGAATCAACTAGTAAGATATTCATTGTGTGCCCATGATTTGGTCAAGCCCAAAAACATCAAATCGTAGTTTTGGCAATGCATAGTGAAAAATTTATAGATCACATGACTTAATCATACCCCAAGGTATAATTAAAAACACATATTCCACCCAATTCTAAAACATTTATCAATATTTGAATCATCCACAACTTATAATAATTGCCAGATATATCCCCAAAACCAATAGTTGTTGCCAAAACAAAAATTTTATCATTAATTCCTTCTCCAAGTTTTTTCCCCACAAGCTTCATCTTTTTGCACATTGCTTTCCTTTTTGTCTTTTTGATGTTTTTTTCATTCCAATGTCCATTCATTTCAAAAGTCAACCCCCCATTGATGTTCTCCTTCCAAATTTTTTTTTTAATATAAATATCTTCATTAAAACATAAACATCATACAAAAATAAAAATTTGTTTTTGTTGCCATGCAAACATGCAAAGAAATTAGATTCATTTTTCATTACAATTGTTGCAACCTTCCCAAAATCTAAAACACCATCACCCAAGGCCAAACAATAGTAATATTTTTAAAATGAAATTAAAAATTGAACATCATTTGGCATCATAATATGTTGTGTTGGTTTGTGATAATTATTTGATAGAAAACTTTGATGGAGGTAGGGAATGAAAACTTGTAATTGATGAATTGGTGAAGAACAGCATTGTTAAAAAAATTTGAACTTATAAGATTTGTAATTGTTGGTTTGCATTGAAAAGGATAGAAGAATTTCAGTCTGTGTAAATCTTGGTTACATGAATGAAGATGCTCCTAACAATAGGAATTTGTTATCCAATGAAAAAATGTGAAACCATAAGCATGCTTGTGACATCATTAGTGGTATAAAAAGCTTGAGTGACAAGGAGTTTCAAAGTTCATCAACCTATGTGCTTGCTTCATGCACTTATATGATCAAAACTTCACCCAAATCCATGTGGTACTTCTTAATCAAAAAATAATTTGAAAAATTGAAAAACCTTTATTAACGCACCCTCAAACTCCTTGTAAGACTCAAATGCGAATCTGAAGGTGAAAATAATAGAAGAAGGAATGGGATATATTCCTTAATTCATGGGGGTAGAAGGGCGTGCTGGAGCTCCAGATGAAGATTAGGACGAGTGATAAGCAGATCAATTATTCACACAGACCTGCACAAACTAAACAATAAGTTGGTTAATGCATAGTTAGAGCATTTTTGGTGCACGAACGAACCAAAGGCACACATGGACTCATAAAACTCACCATAGCCCGGATTTAAGGGAAACCACCACCTTCCCCCTTATAATATTCTTTGTGATTAATCATCACGGGGGGGGGGGGGGGGCCCCCAAATGTTATTTTTTTTTGGGCTTCTCCACTTTGGAATCCCCAAATTTTAAAAATTAGAACTCCTAAAATTTTTAAAAACCAAAATTTTTTGTTATAAAAATCCCGGGGGGGGGGGGGGGGGTGCATCCAAATGTCATTTTGTTTTGGGATTCTCAACTTGGGAATCCCAAAATTTTCAAAATTAGGACTCCTAACATTTTGAAAGGCCATAATTTCTTGTGCAAACCTTTGATTAAAGTGAGGTTTGAAATAAAGTTATAGCCCTCGTTGAGGTCTTTCTAATAATATGTGGCACGCCACCTGAACATAAATAAATTAAAGCGATTCTCAATTTTTAATGGTCGGGAGTCAAATTGACAATTTGATTCCTGGCCCTTCTTTTGGCCATAATTTGTGTTTTAAGTACTCAAATGGGTTGTGTGAACTCATTTTAAACATTTACGTCTCAAGAACATTCCAATGGTATAATGAACTTTTTAATTCAATGAGTTTTGACCTTTGAAATTGCTTTTTAAAAATTCAAAAGTTCATTGGACTTCAACTCCCAAAGTGGGAACCCACTTGGGAGTGTGTGGGATCATTCCTTCACATTCTCTTACACTCCCATGAACATGAAGTGTGACTTTCAAATTTCATTCTTAACTTGCACCTTTACAAGCCCTTACCTTGGTTGTGAACCCAAGGTTAGGGTCATGACACTTATGCAACCACCCTTATGTAATCATTTATGACAAATTGAGAGATTTTATTTATTTTTAGGTAAGAATTTCTCCTCATTCAAATTTTCATTAATAACCAAAAAAAATAATACCAACTAATAGTTGGTACATAATGGAGTCTTGGGTGGGTACTTGTTTTTGCAAGTAGTAATTGTTGGTTTTAATTATTTAATATGAACCAAATTGAAATCAAGTTTGATTTTCCTTTGGTATTGTTGAAAAGATTTGATGAACAAGATTTTGTAAGTTTTGGATTTAGGATGTGGGAAATATCGAATTTTAATTGATTTTTTAATTATTAATTTAATTTTTAAAAACTAGATTTTTGGAAGGAAAATTAGTTGAGAATGTGGTCACACTTGTACGTCATATTTAACTCCTCAAAAATTGGATATAAAATCTAGGGTTTAATCTAGCACTAAACCCCTAACGTTAGGAAACAATTTTCATATGTTGAGTTTCCCATATTTTGAAATAGTTTCACATTTGGGCCAATGACATAGGCCACATTAGTACTATGAATTAAAGTAGTTTGTTTTGTTTTGTCATGTTGAAATTTCCCAAACTATGGCACTTCATGCCACACTCTTAGAAGCTTCAAAAAGCTTTCAATGAGCAAGGGTGTATAGACTTGGTTTGTGATAGTTTGAACCTATTGTGTGGAAGCTATTAATTATTGAACCATTTTCTCAATGAAAATTAAATAAAATAAAAACTGAAAATTGTATTGGAATTTGGGGGCATTTTTGATATTGTTAGAAAGGCTTTGATGAATCACACTTAATAAAGCTTATTTCACAATTTCCAAAGTTAAGGTGTGGAAGATATTAATTTAGAGTGGATTTTGTTGTTGCAAATTCAAAAGAATTACAAAAATTGGGTGTGGAATGAAAAATCAGTTGAACCATCAATGCGTTCACACTTGGACCAACGTCACTAGCTATCTCTTAAACAAGGTAGTTTGTTTTGTTTTGTTTTGTCACGTTGAAATCTCCCAAACCATGGTGCTTCATGCCACACTCTTAGTATCTTAAGAAGCTCTTGATGAGCATGAGTGTGTCGATTCAGTCGACGATTGTTTAGACCTATAGTGTGGAAGCTATTGATTATTTAATCATTTTTTCAATGAAAATCAAATAAAATCAAAACTAAAAACTATATTGAAATTTGGGGTCATTCTTGATGTTCTTGGAAAGCCATCAATGAGTCAGATTTAGTATAGTTCATTTCATAATTTTCAGAGCTAAGCTGTGGAATATATTAATTTTGAGTGGATTTTGTTGTTGGAAATTCAAACAAATTGTAAAAATTGTGTTTCGACAGAAAAAATAGTTTGTGTTCACACTTAGGCCAACAACACACACTACATTAGTATGCCTGGAACCAGAATTGAGATAGATAATAATTTGGGCTTCATGCCGTTTTGCACTACTAATGACAATGATTAAATTATTTTTTGTGGACATGATAATTTTGTTATAATTAATTTTATTTTTTCAAAAAATAAAATTTTATAAATTTCACTATATGTCAATTTGTTTTATTAATATTTTTTTATATTCTTGATTTGGGTGGCAAAATTTCAAAGAGAGGCCAATATATTCGATAAGTTTAAAACAAGATACAAATAAAAAATAAAAAAAGAAATAAAAAAGATGCAAGAAATAAACAAAATATAAACAAACAAAAACATTGAAAGGATGCAAAGTAAACCAAAAAAAAAAGATTTTAGATTGAAATTTTATTTATGACAAATTATAATCCAAAATGACTCTGAAATTGTCACAGTGATGAAAACCAAAATACCCATCCTACATAAACCAGTTCCAATGAAACATTGTCAATGAAATTTATTTCTTAGAATGGGAACTAGAGGCTCCAGTTCTTCATAAAAGGGAAGAACTGCCCAACACCAGTACAAACTCCAAACTCATGAGTAACCAGAAATAAACACACATCCACCAATGCATCCAGAAAGAAATAAAGGAAGGAAGGAAGGAAGGAAGATTTCATCCACAATTAATCAAAATTTGAAGATTTGAAGATTTGTATACTTTGAAGATTTGAAAATTTTGAAAATTTTCAACTTCACAAATAAAAACAGAATTCAATAATACCTATTTTCCTTCACAAATTTCTGTTCTACAAGTTTTGAAATTTTCAACAATTCTGAAAATAGTATAATTAATTAGTGTCAAAGCTGCCACTGTACTATGGTAATCAGTACCTGATCCAGAGGTAATGAAAAATGATTCAGGGTTAACCCCCCCCCCCCCCCCCCCCCCCTTTTCCCAAGTGTTTTTTGGTCAATTTTTTGAAATAGCCAAAGTGGCTATGATCCACAAGAAGATTTAGCCAGAATTGGCTACAAGCTAAATTAAGAAAGTAAAATTAAAAAACCATCCTTCCTTCTATATTTGTTGTCTTTACATGCTTGAACCCATGTATATAAATATGGCAATTTTTCTTGCATTTTGGTCGAATTATGGCTATTGAAATCTCCAAAAGCACTTGATTTTAGCACTTAAAATTTTTAATATAGATTTTTGGCTATTTCATAGCCCGTGAGAAAAAAGGCTGCCCCACCACCCTCGGGAGGGGAAAAAAAAAAAAAAACGTGACCGGCTCCTTCTACGTGTTTGCCATTGGCACTGTGCAATGTGGGCAAGAGGAGAGAGAGAGAGAGAGAGAGCGAGAGCGAGCGAGCTTTGTGTGTGTGTGTGTGGCTTGCAAGTAATTAAAAGCTTCTTTCAATCCCATGTTGTGATGATGATGGACTCTTTCTCTTCCCATTCTGAGCATGATTTGGTCTGACAATGGAATGTCCATCGATCTGCACTTGTTCCCCCTCTTTCCATGCACCCAATAGTCTTTGGGTTTAGTTTTGTTTCTCAATCTGGTTGTAGATCTGTTTTGATTTTCCAAGTTTTGTTTTTGGGTCATAGTTGGTAGGGGAATGTTGCAGATTGAGGTCACCCTGTTTTTGATTTCTGGGGCTCCAGAGTAGTAGTAGTAGTGGTAGTAGTCGCTTTGTGTTTGTGTACATCGGGGGAGTCCTGTTGGTGGGATTAAAGGGGGGGTACACACAACGCCAGGATGTGGCGGAACTTGCAAGTGCTGAAGGATTTCAAGGACAACTTGACGCAAATAGCTTCCGATGTCCTGGACACACAGGATGAGCTCGCCACGCAGTCGCAAGAGGACTCGGATGGGGAGCAATATGGACCCCAACTCCATAGTTCCGACTACAACAATGAGGGAGCGGATCTCAAAGCTGAGGTAGGAAACCCTAATTTCTCCATCCTTCTGTAAAGTCATCATACTGCAGGTAGAAAAGTTGTGGGTCTCTTGTAGGAATTTCTTTCGGGCGAAGCAACTACTTATGTGATCAACATCGATGGGAGATTTCCCCCATGACGTCAAGGCCATTGTTGTGTGGTTGTTTAGGGTTTTTGCAAGTGGGTCTTGGGGCTTCAAATTTTGCTTTGTGCATACCAGATTTGTAATACCACAGTGCGTGTTCAGCCCAGCTATAACAAGTTAGGTTACAGTGGGGCATTGGTCACCTTATGTGAGAGTACTTGAAATGTATGGGTTGTTTAGTCTTTGGGCAAAGATTTGGGGCAACCCCATTTAGAGGAGGCAGCAGCAATCCTCAGACAGGACAATCAGAGATACTCTGTGATGCTTGTCAGTAGACATGGTGTCGAGTCATTCTTCTTCTAGTGTAAATTTGTTAAATGTTGTATTCAGCGGTTTGTGGAACAAGCTGAATTTACAGCACTGATTTGGATTACAAGACCAGCTTGTTTGGGAGCTTGTGTGTGTGGTTGATGAGTACACAGACTGTGGTTGACCTTGAGAGGTTTCACAATGTCTTCATTTGGAATGTTTGGTTGTCAGTCTCTCGTGGAAGGTTTACTGATGAGTTTATGAACAACCCTGAGGAATGGCCAGAGTTGGAAAATCCGTATCTAGCACTGGGCAGCTCTTCACAGATCCTGACATTGCCTTAGGAAATGAGACTCTTTGTTTCTGGTGTCAGTGAGCTATAATAGATGATTAAAGCACTATGTGTTGCTGTTGAACGTCTCTGAATATGTTTGTGGCTGTTGCTGTTGTTCAAGCTGCTCCTCATTTTTTTCTTTTTATTTTCTCTGTTCTTAGTTTTGGGTTTATATGTGAAACTTGATGGTTCATTTCAGTCTTACAGTTTTCAGGTTAACATGGCATTTGAGAGTAGTCTGCCACATGGAGGATCAGATTATGTAGCAAAGTTTTCTTACCTTATGCAACAAGGTGTCTTGCTGAAGATTTTGTGTTCAGTGTTTTTATCCAATTTTATTTCATGTTAAGTTACTGGCATCTTTTTCTAAATGCTAGCTTGTTATCAAATCTGCACCTGCCTGATGAATGCAGGTGGAGTGGTACAAAAGTGAAGTCAAACGACTTCAAGCTGCAGAGTCTGATATCCAAGCCATGTCCATGAATTATGTTGCTCTTCTCAAGGAAAGGGAGGTATGCTTACTTATGTTATGATTATGCAGACGACCTTTGCTTTTGGATTGCTTTCATTGTGGGTTACACCCCTGTGGTCTCAAGCTCCAAAATGCTTCCAGCAATTCCCTGTGTACCAGCTGGTGCAGGTCTTGTCTGCATACTTTCAATGAGTTCTTGATGCCATGAACATATGCTCACACTAACTGTCTTCATTCAGGTGTGGAAGACCAGATGTAGTTTGCAATTGTCATGACCAAGTCCCCATATAGGTAGCATCTTACAGAAGTGGCTAGATTCTAGATTCTTCTAATATGCTTACCAGTATTCCTAGAAATTTACCTTCAAGTTTTTATGTCAGGGAGAGGTGGTGAGATTGCGAGAGGAGAATGACAATTTTAAGAACCAGCTTGTGATGCTAGCAGCACATGAGAAACCTGTGGAGAATGGTGAATCTGACAGACAGATTGAATCTCAGAAAATTCAGGTCTGCTTCTTTGATGACTCTTCAAGGTTTCTGTGTAATCTTGCCACATGCTAGTGCTCAGATTCACCCAGTATTGTTTGCATTCTTCAACTTGTCACTGACCTTCATGCCATAGTGGAAGTCCATATGAAGTAAAGTTCCTTACAACTGTGTTGGGATATTCAGTGGGGCTTATTGCTGAATGGCATTCCTCACTTTTCTGATTCGCAGGGGAGTGAAAGGACATTTGTAATACCGATGTCAAAAGTGGCAAGAATATGCAGTTACAACAGTTTTGAGATCTTTTTTTCACATTTCTGTTTTGATGTCCAAGCAATTATCCCTCTGACATGCTGTAATGCAGATGTTGGAGGCAGAGATACGTCGCCTGGAATCAGAGCATCAGGTGAGCAATCTCACAAGATGTGGACAATTTGTAGCATATTCTCCCCTTGTCTGTACTGAAATGCCTAGACATTCTATGAAAGCTTGAATACAACAACTAGGGCCAGTGGTTTGTTGTGGTAATGGTGACCTGTGGGGTCATCTGCTCAAGGATATTGATCTTTTGACAGCTTCTGGAGCATTATTGACTTGGGATTGGTCAATGATAATTTCCTTTCAACTGTGATGTTGTTAGATCAACAATTCTATTCTGTTTGTTGAGGACTGCTTTTTCAATTCACGTTCCAATGCAACTCACTTGTATTGCCACCTGGTCTGGCAGGGGAATGTATCATCTCCAAGGGCAGGATTAGTATCATAGCTGGCATTTCTTGGCAGAATGCATTATCTGACTTCCCACAAACATCTGGGTTTGGGGGTGAGATCACAGGAGCAAGTTGTGGCCTTGCAGGACACATTTCGGAAGAGATTTGAATCTCTGAGTATTCAATACAGACGAGAAATCGAGAGCTTGCAGCATGATCAGATTGAGGCTTCTGTAGATAAGAGTAGTGAGGTGGCAAGCAATGGGACTGCACCGCAGTGGGTTCATGAGGCTCAGCTTCAGGAGCTCGAGCTGAAGATCAAGGAATGGCAAGAGAAAGAACAGGTTTTTACCTTTGGGAATGCTGGATACAGTGACATTAGGGTGTAGAGGACTATCAGGGGGTTGCAAGTTCTTGACCCCAAGATGGCTTTATTTTCTGGTGGATTGGCACTTCACAGAACCTGACTATGGGTGTCTGCTTTGGCACTAAGTAATTAGATTCTTTGTGCAGGAACTTGAGAAGCAAGTGACAGAGAAGGAACAAGCATGTAACAAGCTGAAGGATGCTCAGGGAATGGCCTTGGCAGAGTCAGAAAGGCTGAAGGAACTCTTGGAGAAAGAGAGAACAATCCTGGCAGATACAAATTTGCAACTTCAAAGTATGCTAGCATGGTACTTGTATTCCTAGATATAGTTTGGTTTCAATCTCTTAGCTGGTATATGGCTGGGAGTAGTGTACTGATGCCAGAAAGGAATGAACACTGTCTTTTGACCTGGTATTTCTGCTTCTGCTTGTTTTGTGTTACACAGTTAATTCCTTTCCATTTGTCCTGCAGTATTCTCTTCAGTGCATGAACAGTTCTAACTTGGGAACGGTGCAAATATCAAAATCAAAATAACTAATAGGATATACCATGTTTTTCAGATATGAGTAGATGATTAGGATTCAGATAGGGCTTGTGGCTGACATTGGTTCAATCAAGTAGTATATGATGACTTACACCCATTACATTGTTTGTTGTTGCCATTTTACTAAGTTGCTGATGGGTCCTAATGGTTCAAACTTTTCTGGAAAAGTCACATTCAACCTCCTGACTATGTGAAATTTGTGATGGACAGTGGCTGGTGAAGCTGTTGATACTGCCCTTAATGAGTGTGATATGCTCAAACAAGACAAACAACAAGTGAGTGTATGTCCTATAATAATACAGATGTTCAAACTGTAGTTGTTAACTAGATTCTCAAATAATCCGGCATGGTACTTTATTGTCGTAGTTGATATATACCCTGATCTGGTTTCATTCTTTGCTTTTCAGTTGTCTTTGGAGCTCCAACAAGTTCAACAGAACATGGATGAACAAGCGTTGTTGAGCAAGGCAGTTGTTGAGCACTTGCAAAAGTCTGTTACCAAGCTTGAGGAGGAAAAGTTCGAGATGCAGGTATTCTCATTGTGTGTGAAGAAGTGCTGAGATGAAAAGAATGCTCATCTAAGTATATGGTTGTCCATCAAGATTCAGTAGGTCTGGGCTGTAGTCACCAATATGAAGGATCTGGGAGACTTTTTGGACCTTGGAACTGGTCTTCTCTGAATGTCCTCAGCCTTTCATTGATGAGAAAGATGTTGAGGGGTGGTTTTCTTTGTGAGTTTGCATACCTGCCACTGCAAGCTCTGAAGTTTGCCAGGTATCTTCTCATGATTGAAACAAGTCTGCTATCATTCTGAGTTAAAGCAGCACGTGGGTATTGCCTAACATACCTTCTGCAAAACAGGTAGAGATGGAGGAGTTACAAAAATCTTTGCAAGCCAAACAAATGGTGTCAGACAAGCCTAAACTCACAAATGGGGAATGTGATAGTCAGACACACATGACTGAAGAGTATGTGCTGAAATTGAAGTTACATGAGGATGAGGTGTGTATCAAACTGTTGGACCACATTTTTATGCAGTTTTGAATTAAAATTTTGGTCTAGTAGGTTTTTATGGTACAGTTGGGATAGTCAAGCATTATGCATTTGTTGATGCACTGCGATACCCAGCGGGTCCACAAAATGGCATGATGACCATGGGAGAGATTCTTTGCCTGTAATATACCTTCTTGTGATGACTTCAATTGATATGACCTTCAAGTTTACTTCACATTTCTTGCAGCTCTGCTTGAGGCAAGTGGCAGCCAGGACATCTGACTGTGGACTCTTCTTCATGAATCCTGTGAAAGTATGTATGCTGGGATTGCATTGACTTGTTTTTCTGTGACAGGTGAGAGTTCTATCTGATAGGATAAAAGCAGCAGAGGAGGCTTGCTCAATGCACAGAGCGGAATTTGAACATAAGTTGGAGGAAGTTTCTCTTGAGAGAGATAAGGCACTCAGGGATCTCAGCAGGCTCAAGCAGAGCCTTCTTGATATGGTATCTATCTCATCCATGAACTTTCTCATTTGTATTCTCATTTGCTATACTTTATACTGTTGTGGGACGTGATAATCATATTATGATATCAGACAACAGATATTCAAGTGTTCTTGTTGTCGGTGAGTTTCCTTTTGTGATACTTGTTGAGTTCTAGTCAAGCATTAGAGCATTCCCTGACAAATCCATATATGGGAGCCATGGGTTCTCAATTTTTGTGAAAAATGCATGTCCAGGAGTTGATATTGCACTTTTGGTCCTGCTCTTATGTATAGTATACTTGAGTAGTCTGTTGGAAAAGATGGTTGGATTGAAAGCAGTCGGTCCTTTGAAAGTCCAGTGCTGAGTAGATTGGATATTGTCTTCTTGGTAACTAGAGCGAGCTCCTGTGTAGTGTTACCAGGTCTCATAGCTTCATCATTCTAGTTCCTTGTAGGAGTAGGGACACTTTGCTTCTCAGGAGACTAAGGTTGGTTGTTACTGGCAGGACATGTCAAATTCTGAGAAGATGGACCAGGACCGTGAGCAAATTGCAGAGCTCAAAGTGAGGACAGAGGTGAGTGAGAGCCTTGTAGTACAGCTGCAGCAAGCTCTAAACCAAGCGCAGACAGAGCTAGCTGAGGTGACAAAGTCGAGCGCAGATGGACTGCAGCAGTCTAGCAAAGAGATTCTAGTTTTGAAGCAGAAGTTGGCAAGTTGTATAGCTGCATTGGACTCCAAAGACATTGAGCTTTCCAATCTTCAGAGTGCTCTTGGACAATACTACGCCGAAAGTGAGGCTCAGGTGTAATTTCTGGGCAGTTTAGGGTTTTAAGCATATTGTTGGTTTTGTAACTTTTTCCAGCACCTTGCAATTTGCTGTCTCTCAAAGACTGAGCTCCTGACCTTGAAGTCACAACCTGTTCCTTACTAAGAGACCCCCTGCAACTATATCTTTTCAAAAGATTTTGCTTTCTTCTTAGCCTTTTCTCTGTCTCTAGGGTTGGGGTCTTTTCTCCTTTCCTATATGCTGATATGTTGGATCTGAAATCTTCATTACGTTGTTAGTGGCTCATCTCTCTTCTTTTCAAGTTGACTTAAAATAGAGAAGCTCTCAATACTCGAATTCAGTATTGTGCATGTGTTTACCAGGATCTTGTGGCAATGGGTGACTTGCAGGGCGTATGGCATGAGAATGTCTTGTTTCTGACAATTGGAGAAATTGGTTGCACAGGAACGTCTGTTTGGAGAATTAACTGCAGCCAAGGAGGAGATTTCCAAGCTCTCTGAAGATCTGAGTGTAGGCCATCACTTTGCTCGGGGTCGTATTATTGCCATTACAGATTGGCATTGTTGGGTGTATCAGTCAGTGTCTGTGTTTCCAATCTTTCCAGTCTGTATGTAAGCAATAGAGCTCAGTCCTAACATAGTGTGAGCATCATTTGTTCACTGTCTGATACTGTGTTATTCAAGCAGATTGCAAACAAGGCCATTGAAATGAAGAACAAGGAGATAAATGAAGCTGTTGAGAAGTTAAAAATGGCAGAACTGAAGAAGCAAGAGTGGGAACAAAATTCACGGAAGCTTGAGGAAGATGTACCACGGCTACGCCAAGCACTGGAACAATCCATTACACGGCTGAATCGCATGTCCTCTGATTCTGACTTCTATGTTGACAGGTCAGAACCAACTCTATCACAGTTATGTACTCTTGTCTTACAGGTGATCACAGTATCTTTAAGCTTCAATATTAACTGTTCTGCATTTTGTGCACATCTCATGGGTGAAGTCAGACTTTTGCAAACTGTGCAGGAAGTATGTACAGACAGCTTTATGCTTTGATCCTCTTTGAAGTTTATTGTAGATACTTTTGTCTCCTTGTCTTCAACAAGTTATATAGATTTGAGGAATGACATGGGATTTGTACTGTATCTTGGAACAGGCGCATTGTGATCAAGTTGCTAGTCACTTACTTCCAAAGACAACACAGTCGAGAGGTTTGATCCACCAGTCTTCCAGTAATGGCTTATTTTGGCTCCTGTTGAGGTTGTTGGTGAAGTTATGGGATTCATTTTCAGTGAAGTGAATCTCTCAGCATGTTCTGGAGTAATGTAGCACATAAACCTCTTTTGTTTGTGTTTTCTAGTGCTGAGGAGTGGTTGAGTTGTGTCTGGCAGTTCTTTTCACTCTGTTGGGATGTTTGGAGAAACTAGAGCATTATGTTTATACCTGGGAGAACTTGTGCAGGTTTTGGATCTCATGGTACGTATGCTGGGTTTTACGGAAGAAGATAAACAGCGGGTGGGTTTGGCACAGCAAACTGCCACTAAAGGTGGAGTAGTCCGTGGTGTGTTCAGTCTCCCAGGCCGTTTTGTTGGTGGACTGCTTGGCAGTGGAGGTGATGCATCTCCTCGTGCTGCACCATCTGACAACCAGGTAAGCTTCTGCTCCCCCTCTTCCCCTTTAGATGAGTCTCCCAGTAGCTCCCTTTCAGAAAGTGTGAAGAAGAGAGGCAACTAATATCAGGCTTTCTTTGGGATGCAGTCATTTGCAGACTTGTGGATAGACTTCCTGCTGAAGGAATCTGAAGAAAGAGAGAAGAGAGAGAAGAGAGAGAAGGCTGAGGCTGATGCAAAGACTGGCACTGCAGGAGAAGCAATGTCTAGATCTTCAAGCTCAAGGCTTTTATCTGAAACTGAACCTGGCATTGCCCCACTTGCTACCTACAATGGTTTGCCTCCAAAGGTGAGCTTATCTCGACCACAATCACCAGGTCCACAGGTCCCTTATCACAGGCCAAGTAGCAGCTTCTCTGGTTCACCTTCATTGCTTTTGTCTCATGACCTTGTTGTGAAAGATGTGATCAGAACAGAGGTACATGGAGTGCATGATGTGCCTGGGTTACCAGGAGACGGTACTGCCACAGGTGACAGTGAGTTCTCCAGTGTCCCTCTCAACTCATCACCTCTATAGCCTGGACATTCACATCTAAGAGTTCCCCAGCCCTTGATTTCTTTGTAAGTCAGCATTAGAACTTGCCATTGCTGTCTATACTTCTGTTGGTAAAGTATGTGTCCCAATTCTAAAAATCTAGCCTAGTAGAAGATTTCAAGTCGATGCAAGTCACCCAATCAGGCAATAAATCCATTTCGTGTGGATTTGTTAGGTCTTGTGACATGCTCAAAACTATCCCTTGTTCATCCATTCTGTTTTGTCAAATAACATTAGCAGAGCATTCTTTGTTGTGAGGTCTAGCCTCTTCAACACCTCTTCCTCAGCATACCCAGCCGAAAGGAAGCTTCGGATTACCTAGAATACACCAAGAGTGTAGGGATTACTTAAAGTGAAGGCAGAGGCACATCATGATTTATTTTTTCTCGTCGTTTGTTTGGTGGATTGAATTTCATGTTTTGGCTCTTTCATCTTAAAATTGGTCTGTTTGTATGTATGTAGGCATGTTAGGTTTTTTTTGTACCTACAGACAAGGATGATATTAGGTCATCCAGGGCTTAACAATTCAGTGCTAAATCAGTTAATACCTTGGTGCTTTCTTGACTGGCTGTAAACTTGCATCTGGACTTCAAGTTGCTGAGGTCCTGTATGTTCTTAAAATGTGATACAATTTCAATGTTTGTCTGATTTTTTTAAGTGAGCTTTGTAGATGAGCTTAACTTTGAAGATGTGGGAACTTAACATAGTTACTTCTTGTTTTGTTTGGGGAATAGAAGCTAACCCGCCTCAATATTATGTCAGCATACTGTTGAAGATGTGTGCCCATCAGTATTGTGCTGGTATCTGGTAGCTTTTATAACCCTTTGAGTTGGGTACAAAAGAGTTCGCTGAAATACTTATGCATTGGCTAAGGACAAGGATATGATTGGCTCGCAAAAGGCACTATGATAAGAACTCAGGGTTTCCATTCATCCACCCTTCTACAAGACCTCAAAGTTTCGGGTGAGGTGCCCTCCCCAGGGTCTTCCAAGACTGAGGTACTGTAACACAAGGGCAGAACTTTTATGGGCAATTACAGGTTAGAACCTCTGCCCTGGGTTACAAAACACCACTGTAGGTAGTGATTCCTTAATGTGACCTGCCTGCATTAAGAACTGCAAAAAGAGTTCCATAGCTTCACCTTATGCAAGAACGAGGAAAAGAAGTAGGTATGGTGCTAGTATTGCATCCAGTCATGTTACAGCAAGATTGATAAGGAGTTGGAATCACTTTGATTGTATCAGGGCCAATATGGGTATAAGGTTTGAATTCACATACCAATATGTGGACCTGTACTGTGTACTAGGCCATCCTTATGTAACAACCGACTAGTTGCATGATGTTTCTATTGCAGGGTGTATGAGTGTTGTGTAAAGGAAAGGTCAGTGTCCAACTTATGTGACGATATATGGTGGAATACAATTGATAGTTTTGAATTCAAAATGTATTAGCCTGTGCTTGTTCCAATATGTGTCAACAACTCTTGATATATACTAGAGATATCTGTAAAGTGAAGGAAACATAATATCAATACCCCAAGTTTGGTTATTAAGGGGTGAAATTAGAAAAAAATACATTGCATTTAAATGGTGAATGGAAAAAAAAGTGGAACTCAAATGACATTGAATTTTGTAGTAATCTAATTTTAACCTTGTCTTTTTTTTTATTTTTTTTTCCTTGTGTGGCTTCATTGCTACTTCACTTATTGTTGTCATAATTATTTCAAATTCCATGGATTAGATACTATGGTATTGAGTTTCATTGGTGATTCAATAAAATATCTTCACTTTGTGAATACCAATGTTTGAGATTAAAATAGGGAGTAGGGGTGAAAGAAGGACCCAATGCAAGTTCACTAGCCCCAATATCTATGAGGCCAACCTTGTCTTCGCCATTACCTACACCAGCAATATTAACTATGCCTAGAATTGAGATCCCAACATGAATTCTAATTCCAAGGCTTAAGTAAAAAGAAGCCGTTTGAAGCCAAGATTGACGAGTCTTTGTCATGAGGTTTGAAACCCCATGTGGTTGAAGTGATTACTACAAGGATGATAGATGGGTCATGCAAGAGGGTAGACACTTGAGATGATACTTTAAAGTATGTTGCACCTTATGGTTTTGACATTATTTTTGTTCATGTAAAATAGGGTGAAAGCACATTAATGGTGAATCACTTTTGTTCAAAAAAGGTGATGTATAATAAGTACTATAATATGTAGTAAGCCAAAATCTTGATAGCATCCTTTGATTATTATAAACACAAGTAAAAAAATTTAAAATTTGCAGAACAACATTTTTGAATTCAAAATTCATTTTGAATCAAAATTAATTTCAATCCAATGGTTAGATGAGGAGGATTGAGTAAAATCAATGTACACAAAGTATATAACTTACATTTTTTCAATGATCATAAAGCCTTATGTTTATGATTCATGAAACATTACCAAATAAAAAAAAATTGAAAAAATAATGCAATGCCCATTTATAAAATCTCCTCCTTTTTGATATGGTAGTGGTTTTTTTTTAAAAAAAGATATTATTATGCATTCATTATTAAACAAATGTAAAAAAACACATTTTTTGAATGAAATTTCATACAAAAATTTTTAAATTTTAAATTGTCCTAGATTTAATTGATGTATATCAATATCATATATCATAAAAAAACTCACCCAAGAATTCCATCCACAACCTTAATTTTGAAGTATATATTCAAATTTTCAAACTCTGTGATGGGTATTAATTTGTTATGAATATAGTTTAAACATTCAAACTTTTCAATGTTTGTTGAATTTTTCAAAATAATTGATTACATGAAGTCTAAAACTAATCAAATATACTTAAAACAAACAAAAATAATCTAAGATGTGATGTTAATACATTACCAAAAAAATTTATTATAAAAAGATTATACATGTGATTACAATTTTGGGGGGCCTTAATGTGCTTTCACCCAACTAACAAGGTGGAACTTCGTGCTTGAATGGATGGCAAGTTTGATAATATGCAAAAGAACTTTATGTTAAAGGCGTTGAAGATTTTGTTCGTAGATTTTTGAAAGTGGAGAGATTTCAATTGAAACTCCTATACATGAAAAAGCCCAAAGGGCTTGCCTAGTGGGCATTGAACAACCTGAATGCAAGAGGCTTGTGAAGTATTGGATAGATAAAAAGATAGTGCTCAAAGGAAGGTACATGTTTAATGCTTGAAGGAATTTGAAGAAGCTTTTCAAGTATGGATGAAGCAAGGGGGTCTTTGCAAAGACACAACTAGTAAGTTGTTTCCAAGTCTTGAAATTTTGCATGTTCATTGATCATGCTTTGATTGGTTGACATGGGGTTCATGATTTGGTGTGTCATGAAAAAGAAATCAAAGGCCAAGAATCCTTCACTCATTGAAATTAAATCAAAGGAACATGAATCCAAACAAGCCCATGTTCAATTAGTGGGCACTTGCACAACCCTTTGAAGCAAGCTCTTGATTTAGTTGAAATCATTGTTCTGTATCAATTTTGTTTGCCACTTGTATTATGTGTACACTCAAATATACCATCTATTGCCACATGTTTAGGTTTCATGGTTCATGACTTTTCTTTCTATGTAGGATTATCATTTGATTTTTTATGTGACACATGTAGATCAATTTGATTAAAATGATTATTCCCATGAACGTTAATGCTCATGGTCTTAGATGGATGTATTGTCATTATGGCAAGGTGGCAACATTCAGGGTGTGCCTTTGAATAAGTAATTTTCTTTCAATCAAAGTTGCCAAAGATTTTAGAATCATGTCTTGAAAGTACATAATCCATTCCATCTTTCCAAGACACAATATTTCAATACATGTAAAATTTTTAGTTGATTGACATGCCTTTACCAAGTTTATAGGTGAAGCACCATTGATCACTAGATGGAGAAACTTCATGTCATGTCAAGAATAACATGAAATTTCACCCCAAAAAAGTAAAAAACCTAGCCCATGAGTTTGATGCTAACGATGCACCTTTGGGGCCCCTTTTATCAAGAGTTTAAAATAGTGGTGAAATACTTGATGGCAAGAATACGAGAGTAATTGTTCTTGGATTTTAACATGTGCAAGATGATGGAACCCTCCTTTGCCAAAACTCAAAAAATCATGTGAATTTGTCATTTCATGGATAGTTGTGAATGCATTGCAAGAATCAAGGTTAGATTGTGCCATGCAAGTGTTCCATTTGGTCACCAAAAAACCTTGCCATTTCAAGTATGGTTGAGAAGCGAGGCGAACTTTCCACCTTATTGCTTATAAGTTGAATTCCTAACTAACCATTGCAATATATGAAACTTGGAGACGAAGCTCATATTACTTTTTAACAAAGATGTGGTTTTTTTAAAATTTAGAATTTAATATAATTATTCATATGTCAAATGGTGTGTTAACTTGTATTTCATGGTTGTACAATTTGTATGTGGTTGATGTGGTCATTGTAAATGGTTGAAAACACACTAAAGTTTTTTAAAATTGTTGTCAAGTACAATTTTTACATATGAAAATTTTGACAAGATGTGTACACCAAAGTTGATGACAATATTGTGAACCTTGGAAAGATTTGTGAAGTTTGGAACTTGATTTAATCAATTCTTGAAAATAAATTAACAAAAGATGAATTTGTTTAATGTGATAAATATATTTGAACCAAAATAATACCCATAAAAAAGTTTGAGAAATGAGAAGTATATTTCAGAAATGATGTTGTAATGATATTTTTGTAAAAGAAATTAGGTGAAAAATGAAAACGATATAAGAAAAAAAAAAATCCACCAATTTCTTTGAGAATTATTACTTTTGTTTAAGCACTTTGGTTAAATCATGATTTTTCAATGTTGATAAATCATAAAAACTTTATTATTGAATATTTTACTTCAAAAAAATCTCAAAATAAAGAGGGCAAGATCCATAAGATGGTCTTAATTTTTAATTTTATTTTTTCCCTTGTTAACGGAACATGTCACCCAATATAACACCCTATGGCCATGAAAAAAATAAATGTTATATTATGTGTACATTGAATGTACCCAATCTTCTTAATTTGACTATTGAATCAAAAGTAATTTTGATTTAAAATGAACTTTGAATTACAAAAAAAATTCATGCATGTTTCAAATTCTTTTTATTTGAAATTAGGATTGTCAAAAGATTGTCACTAAAAAAATAAAACTATTATACATTGTTATACTTGTTATAATCATTTTTTGCCTAAAATGGTTCACCTCTATTATGCTTTCACCAAAGTATGCCAAATGAGATATATGTGTGATATTCCATCTTGAGGTAGGCTTTCTTGTAGGTGCACATCTATATGGGTTAATGTCATATCAAATGTCTATTGTATGAATGATCTTTACAAGTGTGTCATCATTTAATGTGAAATCTATTTTGGTATTCTTGTGACTTTGGCTTCATCACAAAATTGAAAAAATAAGTGATTGCCTTAGACCCATGTTTAACAACTATCCATTTTCTTTATAACTAGTCAACATTGTCTCAAGTCTCAAAGTGAATATTTGATACCAAGATGCATATCTCATACTAACTTAGTATGATGTTATTGTCTATTGATGTTCATACTTCATACCTGGGATCCTGTCAAAAAGATGTAAGTTTTTACATAAACCCAGCGGATATGTCCATTTCAAAAGGGTTTGAATACTCATGTTCATACCCAATTCCAGATTGAAAAAACTCTTGATATGAGTATGCAGCTGGTATGTTGAAATGGACATACCTGGCCAACACTGGTAAATACTCCAGACTAATCTTATATTCCGCTGTTGTAGTTGGTATATCTTCACCTTTACACATGGGCAACAGATTGTTTCTGAAGTGGGTATAAGCTACGTGTTTGTAACTATGAGCTTACAGCTCCTATTTTGTGCATGACTCATGAAACAAGAGCTATTCATATGTTTTTGGATGATTGATCTGTGTGTCAGTGTAATGAAAAATGGGGGCATAGGGAAACAAACTTCAACAAAATCTTCTTTACTTAGCACCTTAAGGCCTTCCCCATGAGCCCAATTTCTTCACACACCACAGTGTTTCATATCCAGAAGCTCCACCAGTTCATTGACATACTCAGGTATGGCTTCTTAAAGGACAATCATTAACAGAAAATTATCCACATGTTAGCAGATTGTCCTTTAAGAGAACCACGGCTTTTGAGAACATCAGTCACCTGAATAAGCTTTGTGTCAAGTCTCCTTCTTCGGATGAAGAGACCACCACCTATGATTACATCAGGACTGACCTTGATGATTTCTTGAGTCAGAAGAGCATGCATGATCCGATGCACTGACATACCCTACTGAATCCAACACTCGGTTATCAATGCTTTGTTCATCATTGATTGCAAAATTCACTCTTCTTGTGGAATCTTGGAAAGAACTGGGAATGTCTCCTGCACAAGTTTGAGCACAAATTACTGCAGAACATAACATTTCTGAGCTATCCGAGTGAATATACTTAACAATGTGCTTAGAACCCAGGTAAGTGATTAAGAAGGACCATTGTGGGGGATTCATCCATGGCAATATCACATGCAGCAGGAAAACAAAAACTGTAGTCAGAATGAGGTACCTGACAGCTTGTAGTTGTAGGATGCAGCCAGAGCTGTGGAAGCTGCAAATTCTACTGCCTTAGTCATTCCTTCAAGTGCTTTGCGAAGTCTACCCTTCTCTCCATCAACAAATCTTACAGAAGTTATGAACTTTTCAGCTCTTTTTTTGGTTACTGTGCCCATGCTCTCATGTTTTGGTCCAATCCTATATTTTGTCTTCTGGAGCTCCTCATGGCTAGCTTGTAACTCCTCCAGAGTTTCCTGCACGTCAACTTGAGCCAATTCTAGCTCAATCTGTGTCTCCTGTACCACAGACACACAGTTCTATCAAAAAAGTGTTGAAGAAATGTCCTTGCAAGGGAATGCCAATGCTCCAAGCAAAATGCAAACCCTTCTTTGCTTTTCACTCACCTTAAGTCTCCTTTCCAGATTAGCAAGCTTCTGGTCAACAGAAGCCTGGACTGCACCTTCGATCTGTGTCTTTATGTCCTCTGAACATCTGTCATCACCCTTTCCAGGCCTTTGGATCTCCTCTAGAGCTGATTTTGCTGCCTCTCTTTCTTTTGCAATTTGTTGTCTCAGTTTGATGAGTTCTTGTGCAACCGAATTCTCATCCCCCAGAGCCCATCCTGGTGCCTTCTCTCTGTCAATGTGTTCCATGATATTCACAAGTTCATGATTCATAGCTTCTGTTACTAAACCCCTTCCTCTCTGCATTTTCATATTGAGTTGAGCTAGTTCTTGAGCAGCTAACTCTTCCCTTTGTTCAGCTGCGAAAATTGACTCCTGTAGCTGCAGTTGGAGCTTAAAAACTTCTTTTAAGAGGTCTGCCTTCTCGATATCCTCTTTCACAAAGTCCACAAGCTCTATGTCCTGCTGCCAGTAAGACACAGCATGAGTCTCAGAATGTGCTTCTTCTTCTACTACTGAAATTAAGACATGGAAACACATCTCCATGCCAAACCAAATCCACAAAGGAGAAAGGGACTGCATTTATGTCACTGAAGTGAAAGAAGTGATCAATGAAAGCTTGCACTTTCATGTTCTAGCCCTTTATAGAACTTCACTGACACTTTGTCTATAGTGACATGGTGTGCACTGTTACCTCTGAGACTTGTGTATACTGTGATGCAAAGCTTATTGACTTTTCATTTGTTTCTGCATCATGTGACAGTGGTTGCTGAAGGCCCACTGCATCTTTGGTGTGCCAAGTCTGCCCATTCTCCATGTCCTTTTTTCTGTTCTCCAGGTCAACAAGCTCGCACATCAAGTTGTCTTTGATGTTGTGAATCTTGACAACCTCCTCCTGAAGCTTTAAAATCTCCTCCTTCTGACTTCTTAAGTCTGATCTTGCACTGTCCACCTGCATGCATGGCAAAAGGGCTGTCGATAGACTATTTTTAATTATACGCACAGGACAAACTCCAGACCTGATTGTTTTCTCATGAAGTATTGTCTCTTGCACAAACAGGTATTTGCAGTGAATTTGCTTTGTGGTGGTACTTTCAAAGTTCTGCTAGGAATAGCGACCTGATTGCCTTCACTTGCGTTTTGAACTGCATTTTTCTCCATATGTATGGCTTCTATCACATCTTTCAGTCTCTCATTTTCCCGTCTGGCAAGGCTCCAAACACTTGCTGCAGCCCATATCTTCACATTCTTCCCAGATGCAAATGCCCACAAGTGCCAATCCACCTTCACCATCACTCTTACATACCTAGCCAAGAGTTAAGTGCACATTATTGATATGAAATTGTTGATCCAACATAGAGAGCTAACTGAAAAGGATATTGGAGATGGGCTAGCTCTGCATGGTACATGATGCATGGAACTTCACAGTCTTCTGGACACCCTAATGTTGACAATGATGAAGCAAGAACAATCCCTTGTATGCTCACAAGCTCTGATAAGTAAGAAACATACCCGCCATGGTCACCAAGTGAGTAGAGTAGCTGGTATGTAGTGGCATCCCAGACAAGAATGGTCTGATCAGTTGACCCACTCCAGACATGTATGCCCAGTTCCACCATGCTGCAAATAGAGCCTCTGTGCCCGGACAATACATGCATGCATGACATGTCGAAGCAGGACCACACTCTTATTGTGTTGTCCTCACTCCCACTCCACACAGTGTCTGACCCAACTTGACATAGAACTGAGACAATGCGAGCATGTCCTACATGAGAAAACCACTTTCTGTCAGATGAGAGTCACTTACTGATTCTGCATTTTGAGGCCTTGATGACACAGAAACCTGAACTCCACTAAATTCTGAAGTGGAGTTTTCTGTTCAATCTCATTACAGTCAATATGTTCTCTCAACATTGACTAGCCATATGCTAATCCATGCATAAATCATTTATACATGTCACTCATCAACACCAGGTATGAACCTGCTGATTGCAGATCAGTGAATTGATCATGTGACCATGATTGAGTTTCACACACACAAAATTCCTCACACCGGAATTCTGAGCATTATTTGTTGTCCATTACTTGGGTGCAATGATGTGGTGTCCCTTTACACCCTCACAAAAACCAGCTGGGGCTGTTGCATGCTTCCAGAGGTGTCCTCTAAAGGCTCTAACCAGCAATTTGGTGGAAATCCCTGGGTTCCACAAAGCCACCAGTTCTCACCGAAGGAACCATTGACATCTATCAAACATTGATCAATAGAGCTTTCTAATGTACGAAACAAGGAGTAATTCTCTGATGGTCCAGATGTAATAAGAAGGCACATGGTACCAACCACTCAAAATGTGGACATTGGAAACCATCTCATGGTGCTCAACATCGTCAAGTAGAAGAGCCACAGCAATGGTTGTGTCAGAGCTGCTCCACAATTGTACTGCACTTTGGTCAGGGAACTCTTTAACCATCAGTACCCACCTTATGGCACTATGGTGATATGAATATGAGCTTAATGTCTGCCCATCCAGACCCCATTTTCTGATTGTGAAGTCCACACCACCTGCTATGAAGAGCACAAAAAACCAATTTAGGATCTTCTCAACCACAATCCCTAAAAGAACTCAGCATAGCAACAAATTCCTTGCTCTGACAGAAAATTGAACCTTCGACTATGATTTGAAGTATCTACAGCACAATTTAACAAGGGCTGTTGGTATGCTGTCTCATGAGTAGTGCCAAATTTGCATATTGGGTAACATGGATGGAGTGGCACAACTCAAGATGAAAGAGTTTGCTTGCTAATGCAACCAGGATTGCTGACTCTGTATCTGCTGATAAGCCTGACTATTTTTTTCTCTTCACCTGTTGGGCTAGTGTTTCTTCTCTAAAAACTTCTTTCTTTAGCCATAATGTTTTGACTTCCTATCCTGAAAAATCTCATTCCAGTGCTTCATTTACCCTTGCTCTAGTGACAGAGTGCACGAGAAAGCTGCATAGAGGAAAGTAGTCCAGTACATAGTAATCACCAGACCAAACGGAGTTGGTGCCTGCAACAATGCACGACACTCCTCCAGGATGTGCACGCCACCGAAACCCAATGATCGTGCTCTCAATACTCATGATTGCAATGTCCCCATTTGAAAAACCCAACCACATATCCTTCCCTTCTCGTGTCCCTTGCAGCACATTTATAGGAACATTGAATCCATTTGAAAACTTCGTGTAAGTCCCCACCTGCAATCAATCGTGTAATGCCCCTGCTTTTCATGAACAATGTCTGTTGGCAGAATTCTTGCATTGAACAATCATAAGGATAGGCGGCTGCTACATGTGGGTGAGTCAAGAAACACAAAATCTACAAAACTAACCATTATTTGGTACAAGATTTGCTGGTTTTGCTTACACAAAATGTCAAGAATCTCCCAAAATTTGAGTTGTTGTGGACTCGTCCAGGAAATGCACATGAAGGGTATTTCATGTTAATTTCTCAAACCTCCCAGCAAACTTGGCTCAAAATGCAAAAACAGATTCTAGCAGGCTTGAAGGATGATCATGTGCAAGCCAAGACTGGATTGACAAACACATTCAGAGGGATGAGAAAGAGGAAAGTAAAATTGGCAGGAGTGACAGACCCCAGTGTTCCATACATTGATGACACCTCTGGCATCAGTGCTATAGAGATTCAACCCATTGTAGGTGGCACTTCTCACATTCTCCTGCAAGTAAGCTATACAAGCCACTGTGATCACGCAAGGAAAAAATTGTTTAGAGAGATGCTCACATATTAGTTCATCAGCCAAGCTCAATCAATACAGACTGTACGAGAGAGAGAGAGAGAGAGGGAACGAATCTTAGCAGTCGGTCAGTGTTCTTTCCCCCACAGATCAGAAAGCTATCAACTACATGGCTTTTCCAGTAGTGGGAAAAAAGGGGAGGATCAGCAGCAAACATAAATCTCCGATCCATAACAACCTCAGAGACTTTTTTTGCTTCATTAACAAGTGAATTCTCTTGAAGCATCCACAAGCAAAGACAAGATTCAGCCAGATTTTTTGTTGTTCAGTTAAAATTACCTTCGAGATTGAGGATAACACTAGGTGCAACTGGAGGTGGTCTGATGGGCTTCACCGATAGAGGACTGGGCGGCGTACTGCATCTGGAGAAGGGGTACCTGTTGTTGTTCCATGCGGCACTAGTGGCCATGGCAAGGCGAGGAGATTCCGATCTATAACACGACCTCCCTCTCTCTTCAGCTACAACATTCTTTCGCCCCCTCGTCTTCGCATGAGATTGTAACAATACCTTCGCATCCACAAGTCTTTGTCGATGATTCTCTCGTCGATATTGAGTAACGGCGGGAGTCACGTGAGCTTCCAGCATGTGGTAAGGTATCCGCAATCTACAGGCGTCGTCAACTTTGGTTTCAAGTCGAACTTTTTCTTACGCGGCTGGTTGTATGCACACTGCTCTGATCCAAATTTTCGCATCTACACAAGACCTTTCTTCTTCCCACTGTCGCAAGATTTTCTCTACTACTCTCAAGTTCTACTCTCTTTCTCCTATGTATGAATTACAGTGTGTCAGTTTTTGCAATGTCCACAAAACATCGACGAGGTTTGAGGAATGTTCCACTTGTTCCCAACCTCTACACTAGAATTTCTGAAACACTAAATTACAGAGGAAGTTCGTCAGTCAGTCAAATCTTCGCAAAATTGCAAGAGAGTCATGGACTTCCAGCTACTCTCTATTATAACTACTCACCGGCAGCGACGTTATTGTTTTCTTGAACCCCAAAACAACATTACATCAACGACAAAAACAAAACAAATTTGTGAGAAATTTGTGATTTACCTTCCTTGTTTCATGAGCTTCTTCTGATCAAGAAGAGATCATCCTACTTCCGATGGTCCTCCTTCACGACAACAAACAAACAAAGGTGATAATAATACGACTAAACACACACACACACACACACACACACAGAGTTCAACACAAATCATTTCACCACTACTTCTTGAGTAGTTACAAAAACATAACCAAAACCAAAGTGCTGCAACAACAACAACAACTGAGCAGCAACAACAAATTTAAGCAAGCTTGCTGCCACTCATTGGCATCTTCATTCAAAATTTTACAATTTCCTTCAACCAAACACATGATAACTGGATGTCAACCTGGGAGGGAAAAAAAATTGCCACAACAACAGCAACAACAAACAGCAAAATTGAACAAAAAAAAACCATTAACACATCATACACAAAATCATACCAAAAAAAATCAGCACCAAATCAACACAAAATGAACAGAAATTATTTTGTAAAAGAAAGAAAAATGCTGATGCAAGCAAATTGTATCAGAAGAAGAAGAAGAAGAAGAAATTATTGTGTGAAAAAAAATCATCAAGTTCAGAA
>Ga0116229_10001046_pt1 | contig 41838 bp, 31 predicted proteins | sample S1TSphgellanicum_3_FD_87313 | JGI IMG/M metagenome (GOLD analysis project Ga0116229, IMG submission 87313) | Host-associated microbial communities from peat moss isolated from Minnesota, USA - S1T2_Fc - Sphagnum magellanicum MG | ecosystem: Host-associated > Plants > Peat moss > Unclassified...
ATCTCAGCCTCCCTTGTGCTTTGTGTATATATGTGTGTGCATGCATCTTTTTTTAGTTGATTAGTTTCTACCTTTAATTGGTTTTAAGCTGTTTGTTTAGTAGAGTTTCCTACGGATTCACACCTTTACGACACTGTATGTCACGACACTACACATCACGACATCTCCTTGCAACTGTCATAATGTCAGGCATGTTACAATGTGAGCTAAGTAATATGAACTCAGTCAGATGTGTGTGTAAATGTTAAGGGTGTTTGCAAGCAATCTTTTAGTTGAATTAATGGAACATGTGAATATACACATGAGGCATAGTGGGTTTTCAGGTATCCGAATAGTTCAGGTAATGTTGTAAAGTCTTTAGAATGACAGTGTTATATATGTATTAGGAGTTAGGACTGCATTTTGGTTGGGTATAAGTCAAGTGATTTGTGAGTTTCTAACTTCAGCAAAACAGCCACATTGGACTTATTAACAAATTTGTGTAGACAAGTATGATTGATAAAACCTTAATTTGGAGGACTTCAACACAATTGCCATCCGGGTGAAGGGTGATGGACTATGTTATGTGTCCATGGTAACATAAGATGCTTTCTTCCTCTTGTCTGTTTTGTCTTCTTTTCTAACATCTTAACTCTTGTCCAATGGAATATAAATTGAGGCACCGGATGTTTATTATAATTTGTTAGAGTCTGCTAGCACTAATGCCTTCCCATAATCTTCCCATCGATAGACACAAGATTGTATGAAAATATGGCAAATATAGATAGAGAATTAGATGGGTGCCCCAGGAGGCACAAATCCCAACACATGGCAAGCATTTGTGTTTGTTCCATGGGATGAATGGTCTATTATCAAGGTGGGTTGCTTTTTGATACACTAAAATGTCTTTCAAAATAAGAAGAAATTTTATGTGGTTTGGGGCCCTGTAGATACCACTGGCATGTTACCTGCCTACATGGAAGGGGAAAATTGTAGAGAGTGATGCAAAAATGAATGCTACTCATGTGATAGCCATGGGTCTTTCTATGATTACCAAAGGTGGCCCAAAAGGCGAGAGTAAGGTCTTGGGCCCTTCTATTTGAAGCTAAATTAGATCAAGGCACTGAAAGTTACTTAACAAATATTTGACCTTTTTCACTGCCATAATCTACTCCATGGATTTAGCTTTCAGGTCCCTCATGGTAGGTCATGATGCTTCAACTTAAAATTTTTTCAGTTGTTCAAGGTGTAGATGTCTTGGGCCCTTAAGTTTCTCTAATCCTATGATGAGGGCTTGGGTGTATAAGTTACCATTTTGTGAATATTCCTATTGGTTCTCACGGTCAAGCTATTTCATGTGTACATGTTTTTTGTGCAACTTTGAACACAGTCTATGCATTGTCCTAGTTTGTAGGGAAGTTTCCATTCACTGCAAATTTCCTTATTTATTCAAACAGTCACCAAATCACTGATCCATTAGATATGTTCCCATTTTTGCACGCATGTGAGAGGTGTAGCAAAAACATGTTCTACTAGAATTTATTTGTCTCTGCCCACGCAAGAAAGTTGCATGTGCTGAATCCCAGAATAATTATTGTGCAGAACAAGCTAGGGCATTTGAGTCACCTTCTTCAACTCTCGTCATTTCATATGTACCCCTTGTACAATTAAACAAGTGGGAACCTTACTAACACTATACATTTGGGGTGGTTGTATAGTGAAAAGGAAAGGGTCTACAAGCAGGGACATAGTCAACTAGGTGTGTGTGGGCACATCTGGAATAGCTACGAGAGTCAGGAGGAAAGAAACATGAGCACTACTATTTGTATTATAACAATGTGGAGTACTCAAGGATTTTACTGCCACATGTAGAGCATTGTGTCCAACCTTGTGGCCCCATTTCTTTCTCTAGTGGTCTTGCTCATTTCCTGTAAACACAGGTAGCTATTTACATGTAGGTTGGACTCATGGCAATGAACTCGAATTAGAAGCTCATGTTCTTGCACAATTCTTCTTTTCATTTTAGAATGTAAGTATTGCATGAATATATCTTCTCTTTCATTTCTCATTGTAATTTTTTTCTACTTGTTTGTACTTTCAATTGGTGTTCATCATTGTTTGCTTTGTTGTTTAGTCAAATGCATTGCTAAGAAGATAAATAGGTTGTACTTATTTGCTGGCTGGGCAAGGGAGTAGTCTTGTGGCAATGAGGATTTTACAAAACATCACATTGAAGCGAGGGTTTCAAAATTGATGGATTCATGTTAACTTGGGATCAGGCAAAGGAAAAAACAGAATCCAAATTACAAGAGTTCATGATTGAAAGGTAGCTTTTACTAGAGTAGTATAAGAATAACAAGGATGGCTTTCAACTAGATCTACAGCAAGTCATGCATGCAAGGAGACATCTAAACTTAAGTAGGTGATGGAAGGCAATGGGTGATGCGGCATGCATGAGCACATCATCCACTAGTTCTAGCACTATAATTTCATCCGTTGATAACAACGATACCTCTTTGATTTTAGCAAGCGTTAATGCTAGCTCATCTTTATCATTCATGAAAGGTTGGTTCTATGTGGCTTTGTTGTCATGATTTTTTGGTTATTACATGCACAATTGATGCAAATATGTATGCACTTTCATGTGTGAAGAGTCCATGAATTACCATCATAAAACCTTCTTCATGTTGATGTTGTTTACTTTATATATGTGCTGCTACTTTTAATTCAACCAACAAATGGACATAGTTGATTGTAGCCTTAATCAGAGATAGTTCAAACATTTGATTATACAAGTATCACCATGTTACCATGGTAGGTGTTTTACCTAAGTATTTTAAATTTGAATGGTCGTTTGCACACAAGCCATTGTTGCCTTTGGGCCTCAAAAGAACATAATCATCATTGTGTGTGCAAATGGAAGGTGCGTTCATCTCCTGCTTTTAATCATCATGTATTGCCTTTTATTTCATAATGATTTTCAAGATTTCAATGGAGAACAATTGTTCATATGAAAACTTGTTAGGGCTAGAAAATTGACATTAAAGTATTTTGTTTTTTAGTAGCTTTAGGGTTTTGTCTTTGAACTTGAACTTAAAAAGTAAAATCTTATAGCAAATTACCTATTTACAATTTTGCCCAAATGGCAGTTGTCCAGGGTATTACACAAGTAACACATTTTTTTGGGAGCAATTTTAGGTGTATATCTTGTGCATAGCTTGGACAATGAAGTGCCTTTATGTATAATCTGATGGGGGCTTAAGGTAGTTGTGCAATAGGTCATGTTCTTTGATAGTTACATAGACTAGCTCTCTAGGACTAAGAGAGTCATAAAGTTGTCTTCCAAGTTTTATGTGATTCAAATGAGTATTAGTTTTTTTCTAAGTTATTGCTTTAATGTTTTTGAGAATGTACAAGCTATGGATGAGTATGGGAATGATATTGAAGAAGCAAAAAAACTAAGATTGGATGGTTTTTAGCTCCAAGATGTATGATCTAGATTCCACTTGGGAATTTATTAACAAAGGTGGCAGAGGTGTGGAAATTATCCAAACTATAAAGTGTAATTAGCTCCCCATCCATAAGGCTATAACATCATTTAGGTTCTTATTTTCATTACCATCCGATTTATTTAGTAGGTTGTGATTTATGGCTTTTCAACTTCCTAACTATTTTTCAACTGCTTGATTGTTACATTTATTTTGGAACTTGAAGTAAGTTTAGAAATTGGACAACCCTAGCCATGGTTAGCAACACTAATGTAAAAGTGACTTGTGTGTGAAGAAGATATCATTTTTTCTATGAGAAGATTATTCAACCTTCCATTTTCATCTGAAGTTTTTTAAAGTTTTTTTGTTTCTTATCATGATGGTCAATGGGAATGTTGCGGAGAGAGTTTCCAATGAAGCAAGTTCTTCTAGCCCTACAAAAAAAATGAAAGGGGATCAAAAAGAGCTTGTTTGTTTTTAGTATTGATGATGTTTTAGTGAAAATGCAAGGAACTTGTTTTGAAGGAAAAATAATGAACTGCTATGGAAGTTGGGATATTAACAAATCTACATACAAATGCCTTTAGGCAGATTTGGTTGATCATGACGGTTGTCAAATTATAACTTTGGTGACTTCAGAATCTTTTGCACCACATCATTATGACAAGATCCATGTAGGGAAATGCATCAAGATCATTAATTTTAGTTGTGGTGCAAAGTCAAAATATGAACATGGTGATAGTCCACATGTCATCAAGATTAGTTTGTTAAGTACTGAGATCATGGAAATTAATGTCTTCCCTATTCAAATCATGTTTATGCATCATGATTCAATTACAAAGTTTGTACTTTTTAAAGTGCAGCATGATGTTGCATGTATGTTGTTATTGTTATTCAAATTCATGGTCCTATGAACCAAAAATATGAACTTATTGTTGTTGATGAGACCAAACTTGAAGACATCATAACTTTTTCCTTTTGGAAAGAATTTTCTTCTTCTTACAAGGAGCTAGTAGATTTATTTTCAACATGTGCAACTACCACTGTTCTTTTGAAGAATGTGTCATCAATTGTTTATGGTGAAGTGAAGTTGATTTCAACTTCGAGTTCTATCATAATCTCTCTAGTACTAGACAAAGAAGCTCAAGAACACTTGGATAACATTCACAAGGCCTTAACCATCGATACAACTTTTCAAATGAATTTGGAGGTAATTTAACACAATTATTTTTCTCTTTTGTTTTTTCATTTAACAATTTGTGTTCAAACCCAATGCATTATATGTGTTAGTTTCATATTAAAATTTGGATGTTGCAAGATTCATTTTAATACTAACATTTCAATTTGAAAAGATTTTCGGAGTGCTTAATGTCACTTCTCTAAGCGTGGCACCTTTTTAAACTATTTGCAAAGCTTGTGATTTTCAAATCTGAGACTATTGCCCTACTCCTTCAACTATTTTTGTAATACTTGTAAAGGAATTTGAGAAGTGTCATAAGAACTTTCCATTCAATGTAAAATCACTGAGACGAATGGCAATGTAAAGAATTATTTTTTGAAAGGATTTTGGATTTAAAATGTTACATAATTATCAACATTCACCTGCATGATTACAAAGCAAATCATGCAAATTATTTTCATAAATTCATGAACATCAAAATTAAAAGGTATTTTTTTAATCCCACATGAAATGTAATTGGTTATAATATTCTTTAGGGAGAGAATTAAACTTCAAAAATGATCAAGAAACCAAGTTTGAAAAAAAAAGGTGCAAATTTGTTGAACATGAAAATTTAATAAAGATGATTTAAAGCTTTTTAGCATTTTTTTGGAAGGGATTTTGATTAATAACGACCCAAGTAAGACCAAATTTCATTTTTTAAATTTGTAGTAGGAGAAAAAACTTGGTAAATTTGAACTTTGAGTGTATGTTTTCCTTTGTACCAATTATATGTTTGTTTCATTTGTATGTGATGTGTTTGTTGTATTGTCTACTTTCGTCGAAATCTTTGTAATCATCTAATTTTACTTTCATATTGGTTATTTGTTTATTAGATATGTCCTCATTCAACTTGACTTGTTAAATCTTTAACCATTAGTAGTGTTTAAAATGTCCATTTTATCTTCCATCACCTTAAGAATTTCAAATATGATTCATATATTCATTTTTTAAAAAATTATAAACTTCATTTGAAATGTATCATGCGAATGATCTTTGCTGGTCAAATTTTGGACATTTGATTTATTAGTCAAATTTTTGACAACTAATTTGCTAGTCAAGGTTTTGACATTTTATATGTTGACCAATTTTTTGACATCCATTTGGAAATGAAACTTGAGTAACAAGCTATTTCATTCTAATATGCAAAATGCACTCATATTAAAATGTAGGTACATATTTTTAATATCCAAAATACACTCATATTAAAACTTTAATCATTGATATTTCAATTCCTTTTAGACTTCAAAGTTCAATTTGTTAGATATTTGAACATGTCCTCACTCAATTTGACTTGTTAAATCCCTATCCACTAGTTTTATAAGTTTAAGCGTCTTGTTTATTTTCCATCACCTTAAGAATTTCAAATATGATTCACATATCAATTTTTCAAACAATATAAACATCATTTGAAATATATCATGCGAATGATCTTTGTTGGTCAAAATTTTGACATTTGATTTGCTAGTCAAATTTTTGATAATTAATTTGCTAGTCAAGTTCTTGACATTTTATATGTTGGTCAATTTTTTGACATCCTATTTGGGAATGCAACTTTAATAATAGGCTCTTTCACTCTAATATGCAAAATGCACTTATATTAAAATTCAAGTACCTATTTCATTCTAATATCCAAAATACATTCATATTAAAATTATAATAATTGATAAATTTCCTTTCATATTTCAAAATTCGATTTGGTATATATATATATTGAATTCACACAATAAAAAAATCCAAAATTAATTATTAATTATTTTTAAAACCAAAAAAACCAAATGGCATTAAATGCAAAAATAAATGAAGTTTTATGTTCATATCAATTGACATGTGTCAATAATTATGTGTATAAGGTTGGTGATTGTTTATTTGTTTTTATATCATACATGCTACAAAATTCAAAGACCTCTAATTCTTTGCAAATTAATTCAATGAACTATTTTAAGCATTGTTTATTTATTCAAACACCTATTGCTATACATTGTAGACGATTAGAATTTAATTCAAAAAATTTACATTATTTACATAATGGGATAGTTTTGACTGAAGAATTGTATCTTAACAAAATGCCACAAAATGCAACTCATGGTGGCCTTTGGGGAGATTTCACAATAATGTTTTGGATATCCCAATATTTACAAAGACCAATATATGTGTGGTGCAAAACAATTGCTTGGATCTTGATGACATGTGAAGAATAATACAATCTAACATTAATAATGCATTTAATTTTTGGTAATCAATATTTTGAACCAATTCAAAAGATAACTTCTTTTCATTTGCAAAATGAATATTTAGAAACAAAAAGCATAGTAGGTTTTTTAAAAAACCTTTCAATTCAACCAAAAAAAAAAAACCATCTTTTATGATTTAACCATGGAAAATAATAATAATGTGTAATGACCAAATTTCACCAAACTTTTGTATATTATCTATAAATAATAATAATAATAATAATAATAATAATAATAAACTAGACCAATCTAATCCTTCTTGCGAAATTTTCTTGAAAGAAAAAAAACAATGTTCCAATAAAAGAAAATTTGTTTGGACAAAAGGATTGAATCACATTTTGATTAATATAAAAGATAATAACTCATTGTCAACTATTCAACAAACCACTCTTGCATTTTAGGCAAAACATCCAACAATAAATTTAACACCTCAACAAATAAATCAACACTTAATTCAGTTAAAAAATAACAACCAAACTCTTTTCAAACATCTAAAACCAAAACCTTGGACACCTATTAAAGATGAATATTTACTTGAACTTAATACAAAATTTCCTAATCTCACTTTAACAAATACTGCACAATTATTTTGTCAATGATATAATGATACAAATACATTTAAAATATTTACAAATAAAGAAAAAAGAAAACTCTAATTTAATAATATTGTCACAAAACTTTCACACTTGTGATGTTAATTATGAATCTAATTTAAAAGAAAATATTTTACCAGTAGAAACAATGGTTGAAAACATAGACAACTTAACAAATGAACAAGTTTATTCAAATGAATTGCATAATGGAAAAAATATGAAAAAAGAAAATTTACAACATCAACAAACTATTCATAGAAATATTATTAAAAAATGAATACAACTATGAAAGAAAATCTTTCAAATAAAAACACATTTCAAACATCAAAATTATTAGAAAAAAACAAAGATTCAAATGGACAAATGTTATGGATACAACATTACATTCTATGTTAATACATAGTGAAAATGATTATTTTTGAAAAATAATTAAAAGTTTTCAACATTTACATTCTAACTTGAATTTTAATGACAATTAAATATTGCAACAATTTAAACATTAAAAAAAAGATTTCAAATTGTGAGGAATAAAGTCACAAAAAAAATTTCGCCAATCATTAAATATCTTAATGATATAAAAGATACACCAAAATACGCATGTGTATATTGTCAAAGATTACGGTTTAAATACCAATCGATGGAATTAACTCCAACATTTTTGAAAATCATACAATCAATTATTCCCATCAATAAAACTTTACAACATGGTGACATGTTTATTTGTAAGAGTTGTAAATAACTAATCAATAAAAACAAAATTGAAGATGTTATTTTGATTTGTCAACACATGTACAATGAAAACACAATTCCTTTTGTTATGATATTGAATAAACTAGAATAACGTCTCATAGCTCCTTGAATGATATTTGCACAAATTTATCAATTGAATGGTTGGGGTCAATATGGCATTCAAGGTAGCATTGTCAATGTTCCTATAAGTGTTGATAAAATGCAAATTATTTTACCTCAACCTACAACTTGTGAATCAACAATTGTGGTTTGCATCAAAAGAAAAATCAAATATAAATCTCTTTATTTTTTTGGTTATGTTCAATGTAAAAATGTAATGAAAACATTGCATGATCTTTGTGACACCCCACTTATAAAGAAACAAAAGTGCTAGTAAAAAAAGATTGGGTAATTTTATTTGAATCAAACAATGTATTTAAAGTAAACGATGTTATATGATTTGACAATAATATAAATAAAGATGATGTGGATAATTTTGAAATGGTAATAGAAAATGCATTGACTAATTCCTTGGTGCAAAAGTTTTTAGAAGCTAAACAAATATTTGACCAAGAATATGAAAGCCCTATTTGTGTGGCTCCTAATGAAGAATACCAACCATTAGGATTGTTTTGAGAAACTTTTGTTTTTTCTACTTACATTTTTCAAATATGTTTGTAATTCTTGTGTAATATTTTTATCTACTTTAGTTAAATAAGATGTACAATAACTTGCTATAGCATATGGATTTAATATGAATTACGCATCGATGTTTGCTTACCAAAGTTTGTCGACAAATTCTCCATATGAATTTGTACATATGTCTATTAGATATCATTTTAATAATATTGTAGGCCTTTGTAATCTAAATCTCAATGCTAATATGTAAGTTTCTTCATCCATTTGCAATGTGTTTAAAAAATCATCAAGTCACATATTGTCCCATGTCCATTTCATTTAACTTGTTAAAAATAGATGATGCTTTTAATTGTAAATTTTTGTTTTGATTTAATAATGATATTAGTATTTGTGAATTATGAAGTGGAGGTAATGGAAAATGAAACCTACACACAAGTTGTTTTCTTTTATGACAAGTTTGTTTGTGATGATGAAGTTGACTTTCACAAAAAAATTCAGGTAATAAACATTTATCACAAGTTATGTATATATCAATAAATGATTTTATTTTATCATTACTATCAATTCCATATTTTGGTGCATCTTTTATCCACAAAAGCCCATGATTGTGTTCATTTCCTCTACTTTGAAATTTTATTATGAAAAATAAATCTTTTACTTGTCCAAATAATGTATTTGTTGATGATAATAACTTGCAAAAACATTTCATTCAATGGTCATAATATCGTGCACATGTTACTTGATCTCCTTTAACAAGTTCAAAAATGTCTTCATCATCAAATTGAATTTTTTTTAATCTATGTTATGAAATTTCTTAATTCATGAAGTGTTTTTAATAAATCTATCCATTTGCTTTCAGCATTTGTGAAAGTAAAAAAAATGTTGGAGGTCCAAGTTGACAGATCATTGCAAAAACATCTTTTCTAAGTCGATGCAAATAATCTGGAGAAGTATGAATACTTTAGAGTTCTCTATACCACAAATTTGGTTTTAATATGTTATCTAAATTTGGTTTGTCATTAACATCTTTTGCATTGAGATGTCAACTTCGTAATTGTGATTTGCGAACATGAACCCAAGATGAAGATAAAATAAAATGAATTAAAATTATGACATTGAAAAAAATATTTGTGGTATGGTATGCAAATTTTCTATCTATGCTTGTTAATTCTACTTTTGTTATTTTTTGGTAAGAGTGATGTGCTTGTAATCCATATGTCATGATTTTCCAAAAATTAAAGTGGGATAATTATATTCTTCGACAAATGGAAAATGTTTGTATGCCCAACAAATGTTTACACAATTAGCTATTTATTTGATACTTTCATTACCATTACATCACACATCAAGATCATTTCAGTTCATTAATACATGCCCCTAAGATGAAAGAACTTTTATTTTGAAACCTTTTCATATGTTGAAAAATTGTCACTGACTGCCATAAGTATTTAATTCCCATTAGTTATCAATCAAACTTCATTATATAATATTTTTCTTTCTAAATTTGTTGGAGGTTATGATGTTAAAACTTTTTGAAAATTAAAAAAATTAAAAATCATTTGTTGGGTTAGTTTCATTAAACATAAGGATTTTGAAAACCATTATAAAAAATTATTACTTTTATTTTCACCCTTTATAACAAATGTAATTTCCCAAAAACAAACCTATTCAACTTGGCATTATGTTCATGAAGTAAATAAAATGTCCATTCAAAAAGTTAAAAACAAGTTCATGAGTACATTTAATACGTCTATTACAAACATTAAAAATGTTGATTGGGACCAAATACAAGATACATCTAACAAATTGGTTCTTGAAAACAATAACAAATTATGGATGAAAATATTTCTAAATCAAGATGATAATAACTATTTAAAAACAAATACGAAATTTGTATCAAATATTATCAAACCAAACGTTCATGGTGTAGAAAAATATGACATATTAAAAAAATTCCATGTGAATCCAAAAACAAATAACTCCAACCAATTTTTAGTTGATTCATTACAACTAATGAAAGATGAAATTCATTCATATTCAATAGTTTAAAGCATGGCCCGTTCCTTAAATGAAGAGCGACACATAAATTTTGATGACATTTTATATAAAAATTGAATGAATCCAAATGAACCGCTATCCATATTTTTAACTAGTGGTGCATGAATAGGAAAGACATTTAAATTAATGGTAATCATTCTAGGTCTTCTTCAATTTTACTTCAAACAAAATAGGGATTTAGATCCATCAAAACAAACTATTTTAAATATGGCTTACATAGGAAAAGTTGCATACAATATTGGTGGATCAACTATACATTCAGGATTAGCCATTCCGTTAAAAAAATCAATCAATGATTTAAAACCACTTGGTGATGAAAAATGTGATGCTTTAATAAAACAATATACCCAATTAAAACTGTTGGTATTGGATGAAATATCATTAATAAGTAGCTGAATGTTTTCATTCATTGATAAAAAGTCTATGCATATAACCACAACAATTTCTTTGGAAACTTGGATGTTTTGATAACTAGTGATTTTCATGAAGTGCCACCAATTCATGATTCATGGGTGTTTCATTCAATAAATGATGGACTTAATTCTATAAATACCAATTTTTGGCAAGACAAAATAAAATGTTATGAGTTGTATTGTGTTATGCATCAACAAGATGGATAATTCATTGAAATACTTAATAAAATTTTAAAAGCTTGTCAAACACAAAAATATATTAATATCATTAGTGATAACATTTGATCCTCATGGTGTATCTATACATGATTTAACATACACAACACTATCTAGGATATGCACAAAAAAAACCTTTATTTGCTTAATGGACTCTAACAAAAAAATTTCAATGTTGATGTAATGGTGAAATAAGTAATGAAAAGACTTGAAATAAGTGCAAAATACAAACTATCATTACTAATCTTGAAAACATTTTGAACTTCTTATTTAATTATTCAATCTCTAAACATTCAATCTCTTAATCAACATTACCATGATGTAATAGTTGATCATCACATATATTATGCCTCAATGAAACACAAATAAATAATATGGAAGCTAAATGTATTGTGACATTAATAAATCACAAGTTTTCAATTTTGTCATGTTACAATGGCCATGGGACTATTGTGCTTTATGATAAAAATAACAGATTAAATGCACATAAACACATTCAAAAAATGGAATTGAAATTATTGTAACAACTTTCAATTTTAACACAAGAAAAGAAATTCCTGTTGTTGCTATTTACAAACTAACATATTGAATTTTTTCTTCAATTATTAAAATGCATTGATGTGAAAGCTCCATGTCATTGCCTTACAATATTCATAGGTGATTTTAATGTGGACATGTTAAAAAACACTTCATCATCAAAAAAATTAAAAAATTACATGCAACAATGTAAATTTATTCTAACATTTTTGGAAAACATAACGATTCATAATTCACAATTAAATCATGTATGGAATAATTCCAATTTGACAACATGTCAATCGGGAAGTACAAAAGCTTATTGGATTAATCATAAACTGATATATTTTGTGTTCAAACTACCAAACCATGTGTCTTGATTTTGTTTTCCTAATAAAAATGCATAAAAACTTGAAATTTGAAAAAAACCCCTATAATTATTCAAAAATGAAAGAACACTAAAACAATTAGTTTTCTTTCATCAAAATTTCAAATTTTAGTTTGTACTAAATTTTATTTTCATTACACAGTAATCCATTGATTAAAAATGTGTGAAATACTCACAAGAGTTTTTATAAATATATCACATAATTAAACACATTATGGTTATATCTTGTTGGTATTTAAGTAAACCCTTCTCATGAAATTCACATAAAAATCACCCATTTCAAATATATACTTAACAATGAAACAAAACATGCACAAAAAATAGTTAAGAAAAATAAATCATATACATATGTTTAGATGCTTATAATTATCATTTACAATTCTTGTCAACTATTTTACCTTTCACTAATCTAAAATATACAAATTAAAAAAAAAAAGATATCTTCACATGGATAACTCAATAACAAATGATAAATTGAATGTCGCATTTTATTGAAAATAAACATTGTTTTGCAACAATACAAACACAACAACACCCTAAAAAATATTGAATGAAACAATTCCAAACACCTTATTCAATCACAAAACACAAATCGAAAACACTCCATACTTGAAACCTTTAATGCTTTAGATTCAATGTTTAATACAATTAAAAAATAATGCAAGAATCACAAATAATGCTTAAAATAAAGGTCTATAATTCAAGATTGAAAACAAAGTCAAAAAAAATTAAATTAAAAAGATTGACACATCATTTTTTTCTTTTACAGTGCAATCAAGATGACAACCATAGTGGCTCATGAGTTCTTTGGAGTTTTTTTTTAATCAATCCTTTGCCCTTCAATCTACCTACTTTGCTACATTATTTGATGCTAAGTTTGCATATTATGACATTTAATTTACATAACATACTTTATAGCAAATCTCATCATTGTTCGACTAGACTCCATCAACATTATATTTGCAAAATTCATCAATGAAATACAAACTTGTTTATTTACTTGAGAACAAGCATGTCAAAATACCTTAATTGTGACATACATGGTTAAAACATTAATTTTTGCATTATGATATTTTTTCCACTGTATTTTTTATTACATGTATTCTGAATATAATTTTTTACTTTATGAAACCTATAAAAAGTCTAAAAATATTATTATACAAAATTTTCCCTTCAAGAATGTCAAAGGGTGGAAGTATGATGAATTTGAATTGGAAAATTGGTTAATCACATGGCGACATCTTGTTATTAGTGCATCCATTAATAGAAATTATCAACATCAAGAACATGGTTTTTTCTTTTTACCCAAAAAATATCATATTTTCATTATCCCAGTGATGAAACTATACATATGGCAGGGCCATCTTGTGAAACACACCTTGTTACGAAGGCAGAGGCACTGCCTCCCCTAAATGACCCCCAAAGTTTCAAAGAGCACCACAACAACTGCCAAGGTGAACTGCCCCCATGTTGGTAGCTTCGCCTTTTTGAGTGAGACCTCTTAAGGTGCATTCACACTTGGTATTAAGGACTCTAGTATTAAGTCCTCTAACACAAAGCTAGTCATTCAGGACCTAAACCTATTCAACATTCACTTAATATTAAACAATCACCCATTTAACATTGAGTGCCACCTAAGATGTCACCTAGATTTTCACTTAGCACTCACTTGACATTAGGTGTGAATGCACCTTGAGTGACCCAAAAAATGGCCCAAAAAAATGTTAGATTTGAAATCAGAGATCCTGATTGAGTCTCAAGCATGGGACAGTTCTAATATTTAGAAAGAATGTAAATGGATTTTGGGATTTTACCATGGTACTAACTGGAGTGCTGGTTCACCCAAGGCTGTGGGGGCAAATACATTTTTGCAATTTAGAGCAAGAGAGTGATAGGAAGCTGTAAGATCCCTCCCACCTTAAAAGGAAGAGGCATAATATCGCTCCTCTTTCCTAGGAGGGATATTCTCATATATTTAAGTTAACTCTCCACATAGAATAGCAATTTTTTGGGGAGTCTTCAACTTGCACATAATTGCACTGACGAAGCACCTACCTAATCCACTATCAAGCCTTCAAGGATACCCTCTTGCAGGGTGTATTGCGAGGCATAAGGTATATGACAAACAGGAGCCATTTTGAAAGCAGTCAATTTAGATTACTTATGGTTATTTAAGAACTAGGTGGGTTGGGTTGATATTTAACAATTCCCTAGATTCGAACCCACTACCGGTTTTGAGGCAGTTACTAGCCCTAAGAGCCAGCCCTCTGTCAATATTTAGCGCATACAGTCTGCACTGTTTAGTTTAGTTTCTCCGCCATCTCCACCCATGAACCTGAGAAGATGGACTGTACAAAGTAAGATACTTTTTAAGTCTCACCACCTAGGCCAATCATTGTAGTTCGCGAATGAAACAGTTATTTATTGCTTATAAACAGTCGTTCCTGCTACTGGTGATCTACGAGGTGCACATTTCCAGGCCCCAACCAGTTTCACAGTGTTTTTCTCCAAATATTCATACAAAATGTACTGTACACGGAGCATTTTACTCTGACCACCAAGCTACTCGCAGTTCACCGTCGCAGCCGTTTTCCCTCCCTTCTTCTGCCGAGAATTCCTCGCGTTGCTTAGGAACTGTGCCCTTCCCGCCCATGTTTTTGCGGTTGCATAGATCTCAGGACATATCTTCCCAAGTTGAGCATTTTTTTCTCGGTTTCGAAGGTTGAAGTATCTCTTTTTCTTTCGGATCTTTTTGGGGGGGGAGGGGGGCTTAGGTTTTTATGTACATGCAATGCAACCAGGGAGTGGGTTGCTCTTGTTGATTTTAAGCTGATTTTCTTTCAGAATTTCTTGCCGGAGCTGAAAATCTCACCCAGAAGCAGCAGTACCTCCTCTTTCTCTTTTCAAAAAAATAAAAATTGCAAAGTGCAGAAGAGAGAGAGAGAGCTAGTTTGGCGGTGGCGTTGACGAAAACGGATCATGGCGCAGAAGAAAAAGATTAAGATTAATAATAGACCTCGCCAGAAGGTATTTCGGCTTTGCAAACTTTTTTTCTACCGTTTTCTCTCTCTGTGTGTATTCTTGTTACAATAAAATTGAGAATTGCGTGTGCAAATTGTGAGTCTTGGACACCATTTTTTGTTCAGTTTTGTTATTGCAAGCTACAGCGGATGATGAAGTGAGTGTTCTGAAATTCCGGCAAAAGAAAGTGTATGCATGTCCACATTAGAGGATTTTTTTTTCAGTTTCTCTTTTCCCCTCTTCTTATGGCAGCAAACTGATTGCTATCTTGAATGCTAGCAGGAAAAGAAGGTCGTGGATATAGCCAATTTGAATGAGCAGTTGGATTTATTAGGTCTCAAAGTACGCTCTGTTACTGCAGATGGCAACTGTTTTTTCAGGTGAGTCTTCTCTATGCATCATTGAACCCTAGTTGGCCCTAGTTGTTTTTTTTAGGGTTTTGCATACCTTAGAGCCGTCATCATAAAAAGGTAAGAAACAAACAGAATTGTTGGAAGAAGAAATAAGCCAGATTGCTGACTTCATTGCACTACAGAATATACCTAAGCAGATCAATTCTCTACAAAGTCAAGCCTTAGGTCAGACACATAGTCTTTTTTTTTTTTCCCCCCTAGGTTTGTGTTTCTGGACAGGATTCTTATCCATGAAACAGAAGGTAAAAAAAGCCCTGCCTTGTCTTATATAGAGCAATGAAATCATCAAGAGAGCGATCGAAGAGTGCAGTGTTTGATGAGCCCATGGGTGTGAGTGCCACTGAGCAGAGCTATTGCAGATCAGCTAGATGGACAAGAGGAGCAGCATGCCACATATCGGCAATCAGTTGTTGATTATGTACAGGTATATTATTGCATACCTGGTTGGTTGATTTAATTTCTGCAATGCTCTTGTAGCAGGCAGGCAGTCAACGAAGTTGCTGTAACCCTGTGACTAAAAGTGATAATGTACAAAGGTAACAGTGTGTTCCAGAGACCCATTTGACTCCATTGTCCAATTATCTTATGGATTCACCATATGCAGGAGCATCGAGAGGAATTTGAGCCTTTTGTAGAGGATGAGGTGCCCTTTGAGGAGTATTGCAGTACCATGCGTGAGGATGGTACATGGGCAGGCAACATGGAGCTTCAAGCAACATCTCTAGTAACAGGTTGCAACATTTGTATACATCAGGTATAAAGCCATGCTCTTTTACTTTGCAGCAGAAGGTTTTGTGGAAGACAACTAGTGGATGCTGGGAGTTGTTGTAGCTACTTATTGGAACTTCTGCATGAATATACCTGCAGCTCAAGACCCCCAGGTGGCACATTCGAAACTTCGAAAGCGCTGATGCTTGTACACTGCATCTGTGAGTTCTAATGCACTTGGATCTGTGAATTGGTCTTTTCAGAGAGTTGTTAAAAAGGATTGATATGTATGGCACATAGTGAAGAACCACATGTTCAAATTGTCTCATTTCATTGGTTAGCGATAGCAGTCAATTCTGGATGGAAACTCATATAATTTGAGACACAGAGATAGTCTTAAGAAGCTGTTAAGAAGATCTTGAACATAGCTGCATACATTGCCTTGACATTGTTCATGGATTTTGAGATGGCTTTATGAGAGATGTGGTTGGAATGCAGATCCTATCATGATGGAGAGCACTACAATAGTGTTCGCAGACTTGATGATGATGGAGGAGGCCGCGCAAAACCCATCACCATTGAGGTAAGGAGTTTGTATTGATCTAATCTTGAAACATTTTCAGAAGCTGGAACTCGAGAGGTGAAAGCCTGCTCAGTTTGGAGGATGCTTGTCAAAGATCATGTGCATCTTGGCAGGAGCTTACTAGACCATCTTTCTCAAGGAGTCATATGTGTACTTGTTGTGTCCTTGATTGAAGGTGGATGCCAGGCCTTCCACTAAGCCACCACCAGCCAAGGACAAGATGAACCATGGACATCAGATTGTAAAGATTGTGATGGATGGCACTGGTTGCAAAAGTGTGGACAGAGTGCAGGAAGTGAGTCTCTTGTTTCCTGGTCAGTAGTCATTTGTGGGGATCTTTCTTGGAGTAGGAAAGAAGCAATCTACACTGGAATTGTACACTAGTAGCATTGTAATGGAAGACTGTTTGGCCTGTTCTATCGAAGTTTGAAGGAGCTGTTTGTGGGGTAGAACCATAAGATGTGGAAGATGGGGAAAAAGACAAAATTCAATAGGACCATTGTGGACAGTGGAGGCTGGTTTCAATACTGGCATTGACATTACTGATGGGAGCTGTCACATCCTTTCATGGTAGCATTGATGTGTTTGGGACTATTGTCTTCATGTCCAGTTCAAGAAGTGGAATATGTAATATAATCAGGGGCCTGGAGGTGTTTACTTCACTGCATCAAAAATGGATGTTGAGATTGCCAAAATGTTCCCAGGAGGAGTGAATGGGTACTTCAGACAGTGGTGTGGAGACAATTGGCAAGATGAGTTCTGATTGGGTATTATTGCTGTGGGGAGAGAATATGGACAGGTTTTGCATGATGTTCATGGTGACACAGATGCAGCAATAGAGTTTCTGATAGCAGAGCAAGCCAGTGGTGGTGATGTTAGTCCTGCTTGCTCATGTGAGAGGATTCCCCACTCTCCAGAGGGGAGCGGTATTTATTTCCCCCCTTCCTGCAAGGTTCAGTTGTTGCCAACTCACCACAATTTACAACATGAGATTGAGCAAAATGTAGACCACTTAAGTCCAAAGTCAGTGCTGAGCTTATCTTTACTATACACATTTTACATTGAGATTGAGCATTCCTTGTTTTGGACATCATGCTACTCAAGGATTATAAGAGATGGTCTGGTCATTGGGAACAGGTGAAACTCACCACAACAGGTCATGTAGAATACACTGTGATGATCCTGAGCCATCAACATCACAAGATTCTTGCCTTGTCACTAAAACTGAAGAAAGGTCTGCCTCTCATGCAGCTGGTCAGACCAACAGTACCACCCTGCCACTTCAGGTGTGCTGCTTCTTTGTCTTTGACATCATATTGTGGGGTGGAAACTTGGAATTGCATGCACACTTATGCTTGCAAACTTACTCATTTCTTTTGATAATGTGTTGAGTGAAATGTGTTGGTGTTTTATTATGGAGCAGGGAGCGGCTAGGAACAAGGCATGCCCATGTGGCTCTAAACGTAAGTACAAGTCTTGTTGTGGTACTCAACATCCAAAGCCTACCATCACTTCCATATCAAGGTTTGCCTCTCACCCTCATGAGTTATTTCTGTAAGATGCATGAGTGACTTGAGTTATGCTGACAGGCAATGATTCTCTTTAGTGAGCCCTCAAGGTTGCAAGCTGCATAATATACCACTTTGTTTGAAACAGTGTTTTCTGATCTGGGAATCAGTAAAATTTGGTCCTGTAAAACTCAAGTGTCTTTTTGCCTGGTTCAGTTTTGTGTGGAACAGGCTATGAAAACTTGTGGAAAAGCTTAGTGAGAAAGATTTGTTGTTTCCAAGGTGCATTTACACAGCTGTGCTTGTGTTTATACAGGTCAGATGAAGTCCAGTCAAACAGGCTCAGGAAGCAGAGGTTGAAGCTGGCAAAAGATCACACCAGTGAGCCTGTTCACAGTGATGTTCCCCGGACTGTGGATATGGGAGCTCTTTGCATTTGAGCTCGGACATCTCTTTGATGAATATCAAGTCAGGGTCTTGCAAAGGACTTCACAAGGAGTTGTCATGGCAAGTTTTGCCCTACCCAAAGGGCGGGATTGAAAATTGTCACTTTCTTGGTAGGAGAGATTGAACTGGAGCAGAGTCACATTTTAAGTTGATGGATTTATTCATGACGAGAAATATTTTTTCTGTATATCATATTAAATTCATTGGGATTCATATATTAGCAGGCAACTTTGTGGATAGCAATTCTGTAGGCACCCAGTGACAATAATTATGCAATGTTGCTCAGCTTTCAATTATATTGCAGTCAATGCATCTTTTGCAATGCTGTTGAAACCCTCTACCTAACAAAATGATGAGGACTGAAAGACTATCCTGTTAAGCCTTCCAGGTTCTGAACCTTATTGGTGCACCTGACTAACATGGAGACAGCATCTGTACAAGGACTTTGTGACTAGTAATGTGGCAGGACTCACAAGGTATATATGCAAGCTTACATCTGAACAACAATGTGTTGGTGGGTTCAGTTGCTGCTGGTGCTGGTGAGCTTGCTACTGACAATCTTGGTCCTAAATGACAATAACCTGGCTTTGGAGCTCCTGGTGTCTACTGTTAATGAGTCACACTCATCTACAATGATACAACTTATTGTAGGGGGCTGGGAGTCACATGCTCTGTTACTGGTACCTTGTTTTGTTTCCTGGTGGCTACAGGATACCCACAATCCAAGGCATCCTGGCGTGGAAGTTGTACTGCAAGAATGCCACAAGAATGCTGCACTGGGGTGATAGCACTCACCCTGAAGCTGCTAAAGCTCACCTACTGCTGCTTGTGCTCTTTTCCCTCTAGAGCTGACCTGAAGCAGCAGACAGGGATTATGCTTGAGCTTCAGTCCAGATGGCTTGTGCTTGCACTTGAGCCATGGTAGATCTACCTGAGACAATGGATCCTCTTCTGACTAAAAGACAGTCCAGATAGCTTGTGCTTGCACTTGAGCCATGGTAGATCTACCTGAGACAATGGGTCCTCTTCTGACTAAAATACACAACCTCCATTTCATGATATTCACATTAATCTTACTGTCTTTTTTCTCTTCTCATTTGGAGAATGTTTCATCTCTTAATCTTTTATTTTATGTTCCTGCACATGATCCAAGTGACCTCAAGGGTTCTCAATTTTTTTTGTTATAACTTACATTGATAACTAATGTAATGATGTTATTTTTGTCTCGGAATAAACTCTATGTATCTTCAGTTTCCTTTGAACTTAATCGTCCAGTAGGTAAGCATGAAGTTCCAAATCTTGTGGAGTCAGAAATCCTTAAAACTTCATCATTTTTTTAATGAGGCACAGAATTTTAGAGCTCCAAAGAGCTGAAATTCTTTTTGTTAGTAGGTACTTGGATTTTGGATGATTAAACAGTGAGTAGTGGACTTATAAAACTCTTCAGTCTTTTAGAGATTGGAGGTTGATAAAATATCTTTGCTTTTGTGAAGTCATTTGATTTTTCAACTGTATACATTAAGGTTGATCTAAAAGCTAGTAGAGAGTTCAGATTAATAGAGTGTCTGTTCAGATGTTTAAATTTCATCCTTTTCAAGTACAGATCATACAAGACTCTCCAAGCTTCATAGTTGTGGAAGCAGTTATGGAAGCTTCAAACTTCATCAGTTTCATCTCTTGGCTAGATGTTTTGATAAACAATTTATTCCTTGTGGTTATTCTGCTTATTAACAACGTGCCAATATCCTCATGGGTACTAATTTGTTTAGTCTGTTTAGTAAATTTCTACCTGTTTTCATAAAATTTTTGGGATCTCCATTAAAGACAACACTTACCCTCTTGTGCTTGGGATATTTGTAACATCCAGAAATTTAAATGAATTTTGGTATTTTTACCATGGTACCAAAGTGGGTGCCAGTTCACTTAAGGCAAGAGGGTACAACTCCCCCAGCATTAGTGTCACAATTCATCCAATTGTGTCCTTAAAAAGGAGGTGAAACAGTGGAAATCCTGTCACAGACATCATCCCAATGTGGGATTATGCGACCTAGCACCAACCAGTACACCATCCATTGGAAACCTTTTGTGACAGTTGTGGATGAACCGCAACTGCAAACCCTCCCACTTTCACCTCACACTACCAAACTATCCAGGAAAGTGGGTAAGTATCATAGATAAGTAGGTAGGGAATGCAATTATGTAGGTAGGTAACTAGGTGGCTACTAGGTAGGTAGATGCATGTGAACAGAGGTAACCATGGTTGGTTATCTATGGGACAAAATAATACAATGAAGAAAAGTGTTTACTGTCCACACACCATCCATCCTGGATATTTTGCTGTTGGTTAGCTATAGGCGAATTATCGAATGAAAAAAGTATTTCCTGTCCGCATCATCCATCCTGCGTGGTGTGCTGGTGAGTGCCGGTTCACTTTGCCTGCCCCACGTGTAAAACAAGGACACAGTGGAACTGTGGGAAAACTGTTAAGTGATGTGAGGGTGGTGTAGAGGAAGTTGGTGAGAGGCATATTGCTCAGTGCTCTACAACACACTTGCACACTCTTCCTGAGTCTCTTTAGAGCACACTAATACCCCACTTGCTGTACAGGATTACCTATTTGCCACAAGGCAGTTCCACCTTAGGAGATGTTGGCAATAAAATGTTGAGGTTGTTGTCTAGATAGGTTGTATATTGAAACACACCAATCCGACAGCCTAACAAGATGGCTTTAGTTCATGGACAGTAAAAAGGCTAGAGATTCATACCACAACAATTTCATATCACATGGATGTAACATCACATGGAATTGTTGACAGTGACACACAGCCCTGTGACCAAAGCAATATGACTCAAGCTCACAATGACACCACATGCTAACAGCCTCATTGAGGCCCCATGTCACAATACTTGGCACTGAAAAACCTTATGGAATAGCTGTTTAAAGGTCCATTTCCACTTGAAAGGTACTCAGATGCAGTTGAGCAGCACAATAATCAGATGACAGATACCCTGCAAAAAAATTCTTACAGCAAAGTTTCATAAAAGCAACCCTTGTCACAGACAGCTCCATAGACACACATCAGAGCAAGAATTTCCATGACACACAAGTACACTAGGGGCTTCAGTATCCAGCAAGCAAGAAGACTAACCAAGAATTGTACGGATGGAGAAATAAAGCTTTGAGTAGAAAAACATGTCAAAAGCAAATGAAGGCAGCACTGTACCTGTCCGACAGTTTTTGAAGGACCAGAGTTGTCTGTACACCATATATCTACATCCCTTCTCATTCCAAATGTCCATAATTTTATTGAAGGACAAGACAAGCATAACAGGAACAAAGACCAGAAATTTCTCAGGAAACAAGGGTTGAATCTCATTGCTCCTATTGATGCAAGGTGAATGAACACCTTGTTGACTGACAGTAAGTGGAATTTCTAGTGGACCTGGCAGCAAAGGGTGCTTCCTACATTTCATGAAGCAATTTGTGCAATTTCATGACTGTACATATACCCATTGCATGTTTTTTTTCAGCTTTAATACAAATGTTAATAGTGCTTGATATCAGGGAAGGAATCTCAGAGAAGACCTGCATTTGTTCTCCTTGGTTCCCCTGTGTGAAAGCCTCGTGTGTGCTCCTCCTGACAGCAATGGAAGCTGCTCAAAATGACAAGCAAAGGCCCAAAGTTTTCCAATCAGCCTTCAAGTCACCATGCACCATGACTTCAGGATGCTGCAGCAGCATTAAACAAAGAGAGCTAACACCATGGACCTTTTAAATGACAGGGGATATTGATAACAGGACAAGCCAGGCTCTGCGATGACAAACATCTGCACTCAGTCATGCACTCAAGCAGAGACAGAGCTACAGACAGGGCCAGGATCATGTCCACCACAAAAGTGAGAGACCAGATGGGTTGACCAGTGGGGTGGAAGGCTTTTAGGTCATACAACTAGGCCTTGTAACAAAGTAGAAACAGAACATGGTTGCAATTCACTTTTCTTCACAAACGGGTGAGTCAACAACATCTCTGCTGATGGCCGCTGCCCAGCATCTTTCTGCAAGCAACACACTATAAAGTTCCTGAATTCAGGAGAAGCATCAGGAGGTGGTGAAGGTGGATCTCCCAGGCAGATAGCACACATCAGGGTGGGCCAGTCAGGCTTCTCTCCTGGTTGCAGGCAAGGAAAGCGACCTATTGCACACTCGAGAAGTGTGAGACCAAGGCTCCAAATATCAGCAGCATAGCCATATTCGCCCCATTGCCATCTGGATCAAAACGCTCAGGGCTCATGTACGCACAAGTACCCACAAAAGAATTACATTGTGCTAACGTATGTGCCAGCACTGTGCTCACACCAAAGTCACCAATCTTAACCTCCTGCCTGCGGTTGATTAGCAGGTTTGAAGGCTTGATGTCCCGGTGTACAATCTTATGTTTGTGGAGATACAGGAGTCCCAAGAGCACTTGCTTGGTAACCTCAGCCAGGTATCTCTCACTGATTGTCCTGTGAAACTTAAGCACATCTGCAAGTGTTCCTCCGTCCATGAATTCAAGAACAAAGGAGACTTCTCCTCCACGATCAAAAACCCCATAGCACTCCACCAAATGTGGGGATTTGGCACGGAGCAAAATCTCCATTTCTCTCATAATCTGTCTGCGCACATCAAGCTCATGCTTCTCCTGTATGATCTTAAGGGCATAGATGCGCCCAGTCCACCGGTGCACAACTTTGTACACTTTGCCTCCACTGCCAGCTCCTAGCAGGCTCTTCCTGTCCAGGTCTAGGTCATCTAGGGACACAATTCGCCCTTGTGCCGGGATCAAGGGAAGCCTGAACCTGTGAAGAAGGTTGTTGTTGTTGTTGTTGTCTGCAGATGGAGGTGGCAATGGTAGTGGCTGTGGTACTGGATCTCGCCGTGGCAGGGACAGGGAGAGTCCTCGGCTCTTCCTTTCATTTGCTGCAGCCATTTGTATGTACACTCTCTGTTCCTGTCCCTCCTTCCCACTCTCTACTGCAGTGTCGGTTGTTCCTGTCTCTCCCTCCTTCGTCAACCGCAGCAGAAGTATGAAGACTCTGCTCCTATGGACGACATGGTAGGCACAGCGTGATCATCATCTGCTGCAGCTCCCTCCTCTGCAGATGCCCCGCCAAAGGAAGGACGGAAGGAAGGAATCCCACAACTGTCTCGTCAAGGACCACCACCACCTTGGTGTGCCTCTCCTCTCTGCCTGGAGGAGAAGGAAGGGATTGGTGTTCTCGCCACTCAGAAACTTAACATACTCCTGACCTAGCTCTCGTAGTATACTAGCTTTGCCAGCAAAACAGACAAGAAGCTCCAGAAGAACATTGACCTGTGGAGCTTCTTCTTCTTCGCCCTCCGACTCCCAATTTCCTCCACACAGGAGGACTTCTGAGCACCGGCAGCAACTTAAAGACGCAGATCCGAGAGTCAGTCAGGAAGAAGCTCCGTTCAGGACAGGTACGGCAGTCGCAACAGCAGGTGGAGGAAACTTCCCTCCGATCAAAGAAAGCGGCCACATGTACGAAGAAGAATCCGAGCTTTACCCGAAAAGAGTTCTCTCTCTCCACTCTCTCTCTCTCTCTCTCCCCCTCCTACAATGGAACCTCAAAGGCAAAGCTTCAAACAAGAGGACTCATTTCCTTGGGTGCAAAAACTACAGCAGCGCTCCTTGCACGGTATGCTGAACAATGTCTCTCTGTCGAGCGGCAAAATGGAGAACAAAGTCGGAACCAAAGCAAAGTTGCAGCAAAAGCTCTTCCGAGCAAACCGCAATAGCCAGTTTCACCAACAAGACTCCAAAGGAACTAGCTAGTTTCACAATCCAATTCCTCGTCGGCGACAAAAGGTTCGAATCCCCCCCCCACCCACCCTCCCGAAGAAAAAGAAAGCAAAAGGAAACCCCCCGCACAGCCAGAGATGGACGAGATTATGAATGGAAAAATATAACATGCGGCGAGAAAGGAATGCGCAAGAATCTGGACAACCCGAAGAAGAAAAAAGAAGAAGCTCTTTTCCAGCGGGAGTTGAAACCAAGCAACCGACCCAGGGGGATGGGGGGAGGGCTTGCAAAAACCCTACCTGGCCGAAGAAACAAGAACGAAAACAAAGGGGGAAAATTTGTTTCTGCGCACTTTCTATGAAATTCAAGGTTGTGGAAGACAATAGAAAGAGAGAGAAAAAAAGTTGCAGGAAGTCATGAACACACACACCCTTTGGCAAAGCTTTGTTCTTGGCAAGCTCTTGGATCGCCGTGCAACAGACAGTAGTAGTGAGTAGTGTTATGCGCAAGCGAGGGAGCGAGCCAGGAGTTGAGAGACCGGGGAGGACACAAACGCGACACAAGAAGACGGAGAAGAAGAAGACCGAGCACCCGCCGCGCAGCAGAAGGCAAAGAACGCGAAGAAGCCCCTGTGGGGCCCTGTTCCAGGTGACGACTTCGACGACGACAGACGGCTTCTTTCGAGGTGACGAAGAGGACGACGGCTTCGTTTGGAAGCACTACAGGGATTTTTTCTTTTCTTTTCTTTTCTTTTTTCATGTTCAAAAATTGGGGAAATTTAACCAAAACAGTTTAGCAGAATTAGTCGAAATTACACTAGAAAAACAGAATTTTCCAAAAAAAATTCAAATTGCTTTATCGAAAAATGGCGAAGTTTCGCCAGAAAAAATTCAATGGGAAGCATAGTTTTTTTTGGCAATTTTTGTTTAATAGCTGGAGTGGCAATGATCCACATGAAGATTTAGCCAGACTTGGCTACAAGATTAATATGAAAGCAAAATTTTAAAAACATTCTTCTATATTTTAGGGTACCTGCTTGAACCATGTGTAGTGAGTGATCTGGCGAGCTTTCTTTTTAAAATTTCTATTTTTGGCTATTGAATTTTGTAGAAAACATGATTTTAGAACTTTTAATCTTTAATATATCATTTTGGCTATACATAGCCAGCCAAAAAGGGCTGTTTGGAAGGGTTTGGAAGGCTTGCTTTCCAGGTGACGAAGTCCGACGGCTTGGTTTGGAACTTGCACTGTTTCTATTTGTGGAGAAATTTCGCAGCTTGGCGATTGAAAATGGAAAAAATCCACAAAAAATTGTGATTTCTAGGGAATTTTCTTCGCCATTCTTCGAAATAAAAATAATTAAATTAGCCACATCTAAATCTAGGCACAACTCCGCGGTCGCCACTTGTAGCAGCACTTTTGTAAAAAAGGTACAGCCCACCTAGGGCCGTCGCCATGTAATGCTAATTAATGCTGAGGACCCTGACCAGTGCCACAGGGCCAGTGGACCTACTTGAGGAATTTGAAAAACCAAAAAACCCTGTTTGGAAGGCTTTATTTCCAGGTGACGAAGAGGACCAGGCTTCGTTTCGAAGGGTTTGGAAGGGTGTATTTTCAGGTGACGAAGAGGACGGCTTTCGAGGTGAGGAGTTTTCTACCTCATCGTGGGTGGTGGCAAAGCCATGTCTCTTGGAGGGGAACCGGGATCCATCCAGGTGACAAGCCGGATGTCTGTAGTCTGTACAATAAAATAGGCACCTCGATTTAGTTAGCTCTAAAACAGTGAAACTCCGAGAAATGAGGAGGATGCATCCAGGTGATTATCCAGATGTCTGTAAGTACGATAAATCGACACCTCGGTTTAGGTAGCTGTGAAACAGTGAAACCCAAGATATGAGGAGGATCCATACAGGTGATAATCCAGATGTCTGCCCGGAAATAAGATTGTCACCTCGATTAAGTTAGCACCACTGGTGGTGATAATCGAGACGCCGGTCTGCAAAATAAACTTGTCACCTCGATATAGTGAGCTCTGAAATGTGAGACTCCAAGAGATGATATCCATCCAGGAGATAATCCAGATCTCTGTCTGCAAACTTAAAATCATCACCTCGATTATGTTAGCACCAGTGAAACTCAAAGAAATCAATCGAAACTTTTAATGAATATATAAAATAAGATAAAACAGCCACCCCTTTCCAGTTTAGATGTACCTCAAAGTTCATAATTTCCCTATTCCTAAGTTTATTAGTTGTTTGTCTATTTGTCTTTTCCTCGAAGTGTTTTTTTCTTGACAAATTTTGTCATTTCTTGACCAAAAAAATTAGGAATCTTTTTGGTATATTTTTCTGGGTTAAATTCGACTAATTTGCTCCTTTTTTTTGCTGAAAATTTTGCCAAATTTTGGATATCAAAAAATAAAAAACTTAATTAAAAAACCCTGATTCCTTGACCTCACTAGTGTTTTTTCAAATATAAAGAATTCACTTGTGAAATAACCATTTGCTATAAGTTAAAAGAAATCAATTGAAACTTTTAATTGTACATTAAAAATAAAATAAAATAAAATAAAATACCTCATATGAACCTCAAAGTTTCTTAAGTTCTCTATTCCTTCACCCATAGTGCTATTTCTTTTTATTCACTTGTGAAAAAACTATTTGCTTTCCCTTTATTCTTTGTTCTAACAAGAAGCTTAAGAAGGGAAAAAAAACACATGCCAAAGAGTTTTGCATTGGTATTGGAGGAAAATGCGTTTCCCTTCTCAAACACTCTTTTGGGAACATGTTTAGTTTCTAGGGAAAAAAGAAGGGATGGGTTCCACAACATGATTCTAAAACCTAAATCCCCACCCACGATAGTGCCCCTGACCTCAATTCTTCACATCAATTATAAGATTAGTGGCTATTGACTTTATTGAATTTCAATCAAAATTGATCTAAGTTTCATACATTTCAATTTAAATTTTAGAATTATGTATTTTACCCGTATCACTTTCAACATTAATCAAGTTAAACATTAGGTTTCAATCAAGTAAACTGAAACAAGCAACCAAGTTTTAAGGTCAAAATGGATACTTGGGATCCCATCCAAAAATGAAAGTTTAACATCCATCCATCATCCTAGAAGTTGCTTCAAAACCATGAGGATGGTGGATGATAATGTGATACATTGAGTGTGTATCCTTGGGTTAATGAATGAAATCTTGGATGCTAGCTTGGTGACTAAGAGCATCTTCCATTCAGAGCCTTAGGTGTTGCTTACCTCCTTTTAATTGTGGGCTGCATACATCCTTGCAATATTGTCATGGGTGGGGAGGTCAATCATCCCAAGATCCAAAGATCCTTAACTCATAATGCATAACTTTGGAGTTCATAAACTCTCAATAGCATCCAAAGCTGCGACCCTAACTGGGCTGCACAAGTGATTTTATCTTTTGTGTTTCACAATTTTCAATAGTCAAACAATTATTGACCAGAAAAGGTCATTTATTTGTGGATTCGGATTGCAATATCAAATTTATTGTTCTATTACCATGGTTTTTTTCAATTTTGAGATGTGAAAAGCTCACCCAAATTTTAGCAAAAGTAATGAAATCTACACTACAAAAACAAAAATTTCCAAATCTTTTTGTTGAAAAAACAAACAAAATTTGTTAAAGTAAAATTGGCTATTATATGCATTTTCATTGGAACTATAATTTGCAAAATTGATTTTACAGCGCTATCTTATGTTCTGTATAACCCAACTTTTAAAAACGAGGAAGCATACGTGCAGAGAAAGAGGATGAGATTGTTGTCTTTCTAACACTCAAACTTTATTGATGTTCCAATGACAGAAATTACTCAAAATTCAATATCTCCTGCACCTTAAACCTAAAATTTGCAAAATCACCTCCATAAATCCCTACTCATCAAGGGCTTGCTAATGGTATCAAGAGTTAGCCTTTTTTTCTGTGCAAAATTGGGCATTGTTGTAAATTCAATGATTTTTTGACAGAAAATTTCAAAATTAGAAAAAAAGATATTTGAGAATTGCCTTTCTATACATGGTTCAAGTAAGTAGCCAAAAACATATAAGAATTTATTCCTTTAATATTACAATAGCCAAATTTGGCTATATCAGGTTATGGAAGATTGCCACCTCAACTACATCACAAAATTGAAAAGATAAAGCACTTCCAAGAGTGTGCCCCAATTTCTCTGAAATTTTTAGTTTTGATTTTATTGAATTTTCAATTAAAAAATTCTTCAACAACTCTTGAATTGTGTGTTTAAACATGACCACCTTGGTGCACCCGTGCTCATCAAGGGCTTTCCCATGGTATGAAGAGTGTGAAAAATGGGAATTTGGTCTGGGTGGGAGACCTCAACATGACAAAACAAAACAAACAAATTACCTTCCTTAGTAGTAGCCTGTTCAATGCCCAACCACGCATTTATAGAAAATCCTTAACAATTTATTTTCGGGTTTTATTTTTGGGGATTTTAAGAGTTAATTGCCTGCTCTTGTGTGCTCTTGAGTTCTGACAGCCATAATCCTGCATGGGAACCTACGGTTAATGTTCCTTTTGATATTAAAGAAATATTATTTTTCTTAATTTGAAGCAAGAGTTAACCAAGATTTTACTGATTTTACAAAATATCTTAATTTGATAATAAAGTAAAGACTTGGTTAATTCCTCATTTATTTTCTTAGTTTGAATCTTCCTTTTCTTATCAGAAATATTTTTTCTTTTGATTTTTAAACTGAAATTTATTCAATTATTTCAAGAAATAATCAAAATTCAAGCAGAAATAGGTCATTCATACAGACATTCGCCATAAATCTAGAGACATAGGACTTGTTAATTTGGGGGGAATTAATACCAATACCACCATAAGACTTTTCTCTACCCTCATTACAGTCTGGGCAGCTTCTTGGGCAAATTTGTCCCATCACAAATGAACTTTGGGAGGTATATTGATCTATTAAAGAACGTAGTTTGTTTGTTTTGTTTCTCATGCTGAGATCTCCCAAAACACAGTTCCCTGTCATGCACTTGGTATCATTGAAAAGCTCTCCATGAGTAGGGTGCATCCAGGTGGTTTTGTAATGTTTAGACTTTAGACCTATGGTGTAAGAGTTATTGAACATTGAATAATTTTGAAAAAAAATTAACAAAATCAAAATTAAATACTTTAGATAAATTGGGTTGCAATCTTGATATTGTTGGAAAGCCCTTGATGAGGGGATTTCTTGGAGGTGGCTTTGTGATTATTGGATATAAATGCAAAATATATAGAATTTTAAGAATCATTTGAAAAAAGAAAAAAGTTGGGTAATGAGCTCACACTTCGACCAAGGGCACATATCACATTAGTCCCCATAAATGGGTATTTAGTCCAGAATTCTAGGTGGACCTGCAAAAATACATTGTTTGTGACACACACATGTGAATTATAATCTCCAATAGTGAAAAATGTGTTCATTATATGTGCATGACATGGCAAGGTACAGCCTTCTCCTTGAGGGAGCAAGGCATTAGGCCATACTATTAACTTTAAACTATAAACAGGGAGCATTGTAATTCCTGTCTAAATGGTTGAAAAGGGCAAGACTCCATTAACAGCAATATAGCTTGAAACCTGAGTTCCTGTTGATGCTTTCTTCTTTGAGGATTGAGAGGCTAACCAACACATTTGGTTCAGTTTTGAGCTTTGGTTCCACATGTGGTACAATTTGATTTCTTGGGTAGACTTGGGAATTTGGCCTTAGTCGTGTGATCTGAAGTCAATTTGAAGTCAAGTACGTTATATGGTCAAGTATGTTATATCATGCACGACCTTTTGACCTTGGACCCATTTCAACAAAATTTACTATCAATTAAAAAAAACTTATTATTTTTCCCAAATATCAGTTGTCTGTGTTGTAGGGGGTTTCCAGTGAAAAGTTGTGAAATGAAATTTCTCAATGCCATGCAAAAAGCTATCAGATCCAAATATAAAGCCTTTGCACCCAAATTTCTCACCCCTTGTGGAAACACCTTTCTAGGAATCAGCATCAAATCCTCAAGAGTCCAGTACAGAGTGGACCACCACAACCCACATTGCCATGCATTTGGAGTACTACAAACCACATTGTGCATGCATGTGGATGACTATGACCCACATCACACATACATTTGGTTTCTTAGTAGCCCATTTTTGCCATGAGGAGTGTGACTTGGAATAAATTCTTATACTCTCCTACTGAAAAAGCCAAAGCTCCAATTGTCTGAACTTTTTGGCACTTTGTTAAAAAGATGGACAGACTAAAGAAAACTTTAAACAAAAGCAAATGAGGGCCGGCTAAAGAGGGTCCACATCTGCAGGTTTGAGATATTGCAGGTTGCCTAACCCCACCCATACTATGAGTTATTTATGCATGCGACCAGCCACAGCCATGTCACATTATTAGAATACTTATCAGTAAGCAGGCGGCTGACCAATGTTAGGAAACAGACTGCCAAGTCCGGTTTAAGACCAGGTCAGGTTCTATCTGCATTAAACTGGAATTGGATCCGGACATGGTTGCCATCCAGACAAAATTCTCCCAATTGTCTTATGATTGTCTCTAGCTTGTGTACTAATAGCTTCATCTTTGGTCACTCCAACTCCCAATGGGGTAATTTTGGTAGTTGATGTCCATAGATTTCTAGACTTGTCCAAGTGCATATACGCTTCTTACCAATATCCATGTGGGGCAGAAAGGTGAGTTGCCCAATCATAATTTTGCAGTGCACAGGCAAACAACATCCATCTTGGACCACTATATAATGTGCTAATTTCCTTTGCATTGTGAAGAATTTGTGTGTTCATCTGCTGGCATTTTCTATTTCATTTGTGCTTAATTTCTGAATTATTGGAATTTTTAGGGTGGAGAGGCCCTTTCAAGTTTTCCAAATAGTAATGGCCAACCATATTGGTTAATATTGCAACTATGATCCAATCAACAAATAAGTCGAAATTGTTCAAAACACACATGAGCAGCCACCAACACACCATAAGGAGTGGATGGGGGGCGACAGACAAGAAATATTTTTCCATTGGCTTCCAGTTTCCTAACTAACCACTGTGGTTAGCTCAATTTCTGTTTTCTACTAACAACACACTAGCCCCCTATGTACTAACCATCTACATACATCTACTCATATAATAACCATGTGTTACCTACATGACCTATCCTTCACAACATATGGTACCAAGAAGAACCCCATCGGAAACCACATGTCAATAAACATGTTTGACTCATTCATATGTTCCAACCATGGTTGGTGTTTTTGTGTTTGATTATGAGATGCAATGTACTCCATCAAATCTTAAACTTACTTGTAGAGATTAAGCTTTTTTGCATACTCCATCAAAATGAATAGCATTTTTTTCTCCTGTTGTTATCGTAACCCCTAAAGATCCAGGGTTTCCCAAGGTCTAAAATCAGGCTCCAATGGCAGAGATTCACTTCAACCCTCAGAGCTCCTCTTAATGCATTATTTGAGGGAACCCAAACTTAGGATATTGTAACACATATTGTAGTACTGTAATGCTTTTGGCACTAATTAAACTATTTTTCAAATTGTCAAAAAAATATTATTATTGCATGAAATGTAAAAAATTCAGAATTTAGTAATGGGAAGCAAGTCCAACTCTCATGAAGCATGTCATACAATACGTAAGAATCAAAAATTCATGTTAAGGGACATGCAAACAAGAACTAGGAAATGTAGCAAATGAATTGTGTGCATCAAAATGAATGAAAAATGGTTCTTTCTTTCATTCATGTCAACAATATAAATAATTTCATAATGTATACTGATAATATTTTAAAATAATATGGCAATGCATGAGGTAAACATATATAATGCATAAACATTTCATTGAGATCCACTCTGTGGACACAGAGAATCTTTGGCCTGAACTTCAAAATTTTCTCCTCCTGAAATCATCCATCAACCCACATCAAGTTGATTCAACCTTTCAAGGGTGAATGTGGTCTCATGGTGAAACCTTATAATAGTAGACCTTATAGTCAGCATTTTTTTGGGTGAATTTTCTCATTGCGGTGGCAAATAGAAGTGAAAAAAAAAAAGTTTCTTTTTGGGAAAATAAAAAATTTAGTGTAAACATTGAAAAGTCTCACAAAACTTTTTGAAGAAAAAAAAAATCTTATAGTCCTTCTTTCTCTTTTTTTTGTTTTTTCCTCCTTTCCTCTCTCACTTAACTTAACCTTAATTGTTTTGAAGTGGGTGCAATGTAAACCTGTGCATAACAGAGCAAACACATTACAGAGATCATGGTGCCTCACATGCAGACCATACACAAAGGTGTAAGAAGTAGCTAGACAAGAAAAGAAAGTTGGAGGTAAGGTTGGAGGTGTGTAGCAGCAGCAAGACTGACAAATGGGTGGCAATGATACTGAAATCAAATATGGGCACAATTTTTTGAACATTTCACTCATTAATAATTATTATAAAGAAATATGGGCGAAATTGAGTTAACATTTCACTCATTGATACCACAAGGAAATACAGACGTAATTCAGTAAACATTTCGCTCATTGATATGACAAGGAAAATATTATGCAATTCACTAGACACATTTCACTCACATGAGAAGAAGAGCCCCTGCTGTGATGTCGGCCATTATTCAGGCCTCATTACAAACAGACCCATCTGGTGAAATCTAACTTACACCTGAGTTCAATAAGTACTGTAGAACTTTATCATTGAGGGATGCTCTTTGGTATACAAAATCTGACATTTTGTGTCTCCCGCTCTGCACATGCCAATATGCCCAGCGGCCAAACAACTGGATGTTGTGCATTCCCAGATTCAGAAGCAAGTAAAGTTAGGTCACTTGGTTCTCGCTGCAATATGTGTTTCATTTCACACTTGACATTATTAGTTCATAAAATAAAGTTCAATTTTTTTTATTCTGCATGTCAGCCCTAAGTGTAGGGTAAATCCCCAATAGCTGGGTATGAAATTGTTCATAAGCTTTTGGAAGCATCCTGAGAATTCATGTAAGTTGAAACCACACTACCTTATAACGAAAACTTAAAAAATAATTCATATACAATCATTGTGCAACTATCCCTTAGAAGTATAGTGTATTAATAAATAAATTGTCATGTCAAAAAATCAATTAGTTGTATTATAGTTACAAGTGAGTTTAAAATTGGTCTTTATACGATAATTTACACACATCATACATACATAAGTAATCAATCATATTTCACTTTAAAGAGTTGCATTGTAGTTACATGTGACAATTACTTTAGAACTATTATAAATGTGTCACCAAATAAACAACTATGTTGCAACTAAGTACAATATACATACATGTGATCATGCCACATGTCCACATTTCCACCACCCATTATGGAGCACATTTGTAACTAGTTTTCAATTATGATTCCTAGTGATATAATTAGTATAACCACTAGTGCGTCACTATTAAAATACTACTATTCAATTATGTTATGACTATAATACAATTGTTTGTAATTTCATAAATTTACATATCCATTAGTTATTTATATTTTCATCATATGCATTTCATTTGGAATGATTTAAAATGTTATGGGAGTGGTACCTCAAGCTTTAGAAATCATTTTTGAAATTTAAAGAAAAAGGAGTAATGAAAAAATGACAAGAATATAAATACATTTTCCAACTTACAAAACATTTTTTTTCCTCTTTGGACCCCTCCTACTTTCAAACCTCATAACTTTCTTATTTCTTATTCATTTTAAATGATTTAAAATGTTATAGAAATGCCACCTAAATTTTACAAATCATTTTTGGATTTTCATAACAACAAAGCAACATACAAGGATTTTTTAGGTGTCCATGAACTGGCTTTTATAACATTCAGTGGTTTGTTTTTTTTAGTTTTCAACCCCTTTTACTTTGGAAAGCCATAACTTTTTCAATTATTTGTTTCTTTTGACAATTTTTAATGCCCTAGAGACGCTAATAAAAGGGGTTCAACTTTTGTTTGGACACCAAAAATAATGGAGCCCTCCCCTTGGCTTTGGCCTACCCTAAACACTTTAGTATTATAATTACAACTCAATTGCAACTTAATTTACAATTAAAAAACAACTAAAAAATTTAACCCATATGTTTTGTCTTCAAATCCATGTTGCAAACTATATATAAAATGTTTATTCTTTCATATTCTCACAATAAAATACAAGTGTCATTTTGGGATGAATTCAAAAAAAACTTAACCTAAAGGCAAAACATAAATTTTTAAAAAAACTTCATGATTATTCTATAGTTCATTTAGTCTTGTGTTTTCCTACCTACTTATTTATTTATGTAAGTAAGTAGGTCCTATTTTTTACCTACCTAGGTAGGTAGGTAGGTAGGTAGGTCTTAAGTAAATACATAAGTATGGAGGTTTAAAAACCTACCAACCTGCTTACCTATGGTTATGTACGACCTATTTAGTTACTAAAATAAATATTTATATTTAATTATTCCAGAATATAACTAATATGCCATGTGGTAATTTTTTATTGTGCCACATGTCACAATTTTAGACCATCATTAACAATCATAATGAACAATGGAGATTAATATTTCGAAGAAAAAATCATTTTTATGTCCATAAATTTTCATAATGCCACATGTCAAATTTTAATAGATGGATGACAATTAATGACATTAACATGACATCATGGGTGCAATTATAACAAAGTTGCATAATAGTTGAAAATGAGTTATTTTGATTTAGTTGCAATTGAGTTGTAATGAATTGCAACTATGAAATTCATGCAATTTGTCCATTAGCACTTAGGGTGTATAAGTATAATGTCTTTTGCAACTCAAAAATTGAATTACAAAGCAAGTTGCAAAACGCCCATTTTTCTTGTAGTGAAGCCATGCCAAAGTTTGTGTGGATTTGAAAGTTTTGTGAAGGCCAAGTTGTTATGGAATGCTCTTTACACTTCGAAAAGCTAAACATGACTTGACTATCCAAGAAACACAACAATAATTAGAAGAAGGCAACCAAGAATTCGCAACTTGGAACAAATTACCAACCAAGAATCCACAACTCGGACAAGTTACCAACTGCAACAGAAGTTCATAACCAAGGTTGTTAGATTGACTAAAATGTCAACACTAACCAAGCTAGACAACCTAGCTTAACATAAATAATAAACTAATAGGCTACTTGTTAGGTAACTTAATTAACTACCTAATAGCTTACCCTAGGTGTACCTAATAAATTATTTACATAATGTAGGCCTTTTAGGTTGGTATTTTAGATGGTCTAAGTAGGTATTCAAGGCGGTCTAACTTATTAAGTACACCTACTAACTATGTATGTAGTTTATTAACCTAGGTCACCTAGGCTAGTAGCCTAAGCCACCTAAGCCTATTAAACATTTATGATAATTTGATGTATATTCCTTTTTGTATTATAACACATGAAATTTGAATTTTTTAAATTTTTATTAAAAAAAAAACATGTACATAAATAACTTTTTATTTTACAATACATTTTTTCACATAATTATTACAAGTATATAATATTGGATTATGGTTTCGGTTTAGAGTTTGGGACATATAATTTAATTAATTTTTTTTTTACAAGTCTATAGTAATTAAAATAATCTAAGGTGCATTTTGGGGGGAATTGTTAAGGTTTAAACATACGTAAAATAATGCAATGTCATATTATATTTTTTTTTAAAGAAAGTGAAAAAACTCAATTTGGAGATTTTACCAAATGGTAAGAGATATACCTTCTATTATTTTTTTGTTACAATTTTTATTTAATTATTAAAAAAATTAATGCCAAATTTTAGTTAATGAAAATAAATATGTGTGTAGGTATTACAAAATTATATGAATACTTAACCCTAAATGCAATACCCATATTCAAGTTCATTTCAAAAGAACCCATAGGTGATTTAGGTAACTTTAAATGAAACCCAACTCTAAATGTAATACCCACATGTAAGGTCATTGTGAAATAACTAATATGTAGTTTGGGTGCTTTTGAATGAAGACCAAAACCTAGATGCATTATCCACACGCAAATTCATTCTAAAATAATCCATAGATGATTTAGGTACCCTTATGTGAAACCCAACCATAAATGCAATACCCACATGTAAGCTCACTTTAAAATAACCAATAAATGGTTTGGGTACCCAATATATGTTTTTTAATAATGAATTATTATTTGAATAATTTTATAACAATTAATCATCATGAATAATTATCTAAAATAATGATTTGAATAACTTATCAACATAATTTTAAAAATTAAATTTCAATTTATCATTTTGATTTTTAGATCCCAATTTTAATTATCTGAATAATTAAGGTTCAACCAAATAATTAGTTATTTAAAATTAAAATTTTATTTTCTTAAATATGATAATTAAACAACTACATTATCTGAAATAAATTTTTAGTAATTCCTTAATTATATGACATAATTTGTTGATACTTCTAGATTATTATGTCATATGAATAAATAATTATTAAAGAATTATTTAAAATAATGTAAATGATTAATTATCATAATTTATCCAAAATAATTATTTGATCATTCTTTAATCATCTAAAATATTCTTTGATAAATTTTTAATTATGTGAGACGTTATTTGGCAATTCATTAATTATTTAAAATAATTATTTAGTCATTCATTAATTATGGAAAATAATTATCTAATCATTCATTAATAATCTAAAATAAGTATGTAATCATTCATTAATTATTTTAAAAAAATTTAATCATTCATTAATTATCTAGAATAATATTTTAATCATTCATTGATTATCTAAAACAATTGTCTAAAGGTATTAGACATTAAAGATTTTCCTACCCACAACATTGTGGCTATCATAGTGTTGAAGGAAATTGACACTATTTTAAAACTCATATGCAAATATTGCCAAGGAAATAAAAAATCCCAACAACTATTAAGAAACATTTATGCAAATATTACAGCTTGAACCTAAACATAATGCAAATAAATGTGTTATGATGCAAGTATTGCAATGGATGTAAAAAAAATCAACAACTATTTAAAAAACCTATATGTGGGTATTGCAAATTTAAAATGGCCTTATGGAAATTAGAATAGAAAGGATGTAGGTATTACATGTTTGGTTTCATGACAATGCCAATAAATTAATTAGAATGTGGGCATTGCTTTAAAAATCTATAAGTCATATGATTTCTAATACATTAGATGTAGGTATTACACAATGTACATTATTGATTTTTATAAACCCTAGACAAATTAATTATAAATGTGCATATGAAACAAATTAAGTTTTGATTCTTACATCGAAAGCATTAAGAAGATGACAAAAAAGAAGATATATATGATTAACCATATACGCATCAAACAAATGTGACTAGAAAAAAAATTTATATTAATAAAAGATGTACAAAAATGGGTGGATCAAAAAATGCTAAAGAACCCAATAAAAAAAAAGGTTCTCTATAATATATCAAAGGACCAAAGTTCAAAAAATGGGTAGTCCAAAAAATGAAAAGGTTAATAAAACTTAGCATATTAAATAATGTGGAAACCCTAACCATATCACTATCTACAATGTCATGTTTAACTTGGTAAGCAATTGTTGCCTTTGCAACCTTTGTTGCATGACAAACAATGTATAGATGGTGATGTTGCATTTCGACAGGAACTACAATTATAACAAATTCCTCCTTTGTTATGCCCTAAACCCTATAAACATCCAAAAACCACCAAATTAAACCCTAACACACCTTGGATGAAATTAATTTATAAAAGAACAATAAACATTGATTACTATTTTTTCTTACCTTCCATGAATCATTTTAAAGCCATGGAAATATAATATAACTATCAATTCTTGTGTCCAACATGCTTTAATGGACTTTTGATCCCAATTTTTGACATCCCATGCCATTTTCAATTCTTATGCATATACATAATGAGTCAATCGTATCATTTCTTGTAAATTTCATCCTTTTTCCATTCATGATATTGCATTTCAAAACATGTTTCCCACACCCTAAGCATTAAGACCCAACACCTACAACAATTGTTTTAAAGGCAACTTGACCAAAGTTGGTTTTTGGTAATGGCGGACATTGTTGCGCAACAATTATTAGTTCATCCCACTTGCACTTGGCTTTGACATAAACATGTTTAACAACCTATTGTTCATTCCACCTCTACACAGCCATGGCATTTCGCAAGATGTGAACATTCATTTTAGTGTGGTCTTGATGCCAAAAACCTTTTTCAAAAATTGACACTAATAGAAATTGACCAAAACTGTAACCACTTTATTTGCGACTATTAGTTATTTGCAACGACATTTTTGCAACTATTTCTTGTGTTGATCATATTTGCAATTGCACTACAACTAGTTTGCGACTATTTTGGTGTTCATCCCTCCAGGTGAAGAACATTTAATTTAGTTTTCATTCAAGAAAGATAATTTATGTCCCATTAGTTATAAATGTGACCAATTTAATTGTAACCTTTTGAATATACAAAGGTGTATTAAAATTTACAAATGTATATTTTGAATGTATATGAACAACCATATTACATGTGTATTCAAGTAATACTATTAACATAAATGGCATCAATATTATGGTTACATTAATTAGTGTATATTTTGAATATATTAAATTTTTATTTAAAATATTTACTAAATATATTGTGCCCATATTACAAGTTTATCCAAACCATCTTATTATTATTTTAAAAATAAAAATGAATTATTTATTATTTATATTTATATTATATTTATATTAATTACATTTAATAAAAAACCAAATTTCACAATTTTTTAAAATAAAAATATTTTATTACATAATGATGATGATATTAGAATGATAAAAAATAATTATGTAATTACTGAAATAATTACTTTGAAAAATCATATTATTATATTATTATTAAAATATTTTAAAATGACTAATGTACTTATTAAAACTTGATTTTTATTTATTTAAAAAATTAATTATAATAAATCATAATAGATCTAACAACTGACATAATAATATATAATAATATATTATTTAAAAATAGCTAACCTATGCTAGCTACAAATTACATTATTATTATTAAAATAAGTATTCAATTATGAAGTATTACTATATTATAATAATTACCAAAAAATATTAATATATAACTTTAAATTTTTATATTTGAAATTTACAATTAATATCAATTAATTATTAATTATTCAATGATTATAATCAATTTCTGATTTTTTAAAATTTTCAGTTTTATTATTTTATAGTAATTATTATAGTAATTAGAATTGAAATCCAATAAATTAATATACAATGAAAAAAATATTTTTGAATGAAAAAAATACTTATTACAAATATAAAATATTTATTTTAATAGCTCATAAATAGCTATCATGAGTGAAATAATCATATGAATAATTATAATAAAATAGTTAGTCTAGGCTAGGTTTGAATTATATTAGTAATTATATTAGTTAATTAGTTAGTTAATTAATTAGGTAGTTAGTTGTCATTTACTTACTTAATTATATATTTTTCAAGATGAGAAGGAAAACCAAAACATATGGGATAAACCTTTTTAGTTGCAAGTCATTTTTTCATTGTGAAAAATATATAAACAAGGTGTTTTGACTTTATATTTTCATATTTAAAAACATGGACATATGGGATGAACCAATAAAAACGACTTAACCCAAAATAAAATATAAATATTCATGTACTTACACCTAACTACCTATTTCCCTAATTTACCCACCTATTTTTTTACCTACCTACCTACCTAAGTAGGCATTTGGCCTAGGTAGGAAAATAGGTCCTATTTAAATAGATGTTTAGCCTAGATGGGTAGGTAGGTACCTAGTTCAACTTACATAATATATTTTTAATTATTAAAAATTGGGAATTGTGGTAACACATAACGTGTTCACCAAAAAAATCACATCTTAATTGCAAGCAACAATACGTATATGATGAGTCAAAGCATGAAAGCGTATTTCATTGACTTTTTTTTTCATCCAAAAATTGTTAACATTTGTGATTAGTGTCAATGTGATTTGTCCAATGCAACTATTAAAATTTTTCTTGCAAATGTCACTTGCAACTAAAAATTACTCACAAGTACTAGTAGCAAAATGACCATTTTCTACTAGTGTGAAAACTTCATAAGTTTGGCCTTCTCTGCCACTAAACCATGCACCTCCTTCAAATGTTTAGTTAACAAACACTTGAAAACATATGTGATGGTGCAATTGTCAATTTTACATCACCACTTTGATTCATCCTTATTCCATTCCTTGTCCTTATGAACAATATCAAGTGGACAAAAGGGTGTTAATGGTTGAGTGGGGTCAATTTCAACCTTTGGACCTAAATCACAAACCCCCAAAAAACAAGTTTTTAATTTTTAAATTAAAAAACCTTAACCTTAAACCTTAGAAACAAGCTCAACAACAAAATGCAAATACTACAAACAAGATTAATTTTTTTTCATGTATTGCAATGAATTATAAATAAATAAAATCCCACGCCTTTCATCATTTGTGTGGGTATAATTAAACTTATAAGTTTCATACAAATTTTTAAAATCAATTTAATAAAGTTTAATTTATGTAAATTTTGAAATAATCTAACCTACCACTATCGATCAAAATTCCCAATTTGTTTTGGGATAGATTTCATCACTTGGATTAAACACAATCACATGGGCTAACTCTAAATTACATTGAATATTTGTTTCATCAATTCCAAGTTCCTTAATTCCTAATTCTGATGTAATAATGTTTTTTTTTAGTTGCCAATTTTGATGCAGCAACATTTTGCTACTCAATTGTCAATTCAAATGTAGCAACATTTTG